>Ga0255347_1001576_pt1 | contig 35602 bp, 25 predicted proteins | sample wastewater_treat_2_FD_192479 | JGI IMG/M metagenome (GOLD analysis project Ga0255347, IMG submission 192479) | Wastewater microbial communities from Lulu Island WWTP, Vancouver, Canada - plant24 | ecosystem: Engineered > WWTP > Wastewater > Unclassified | place: Canada: Vancouver, British... | reverse complement strand
AAAATCTTGACGTTAGAATCCTGCATCATCTTATACTTGAAGACATGCTTTCCAAATTTGAAATTAATGATATTAATTATACACATTCCAGCTCAGAATTATTACAAAAGGTTCTATCAGATAAAAAATTTTATGACCTAGGAATAATATTAAATCCACCAAGCATAGCTGATGTAAAAAGACTTGCACTTGAGGGTAGAGTAATGCCTCAAAAATCAACTTATTTTTACCCAAAACCGTGTAGTGGTTTAATAATGTATAAAATGGAGCTTTAAAGATTCATATAATGTGCCTTCTTATAATATTTTACTATTTTTTGTTAAAATATTCGTATATAGTATTATATTTTTTAATCTTAAATTTAAGTAATTAAAATTTTTGCCATAGTTTTGCTATCCTGTCTATATATTTATATTTTGTCAGCTTTTTTTGTTTTGTTATAATTAGTTATAAATATATAAAAGCATAAGAATAAAAAAGAAAACCCAAAATAAATATACAAGATAATATCTCCAAATTTTGAATAAAAAGATTGTTTTGAATTTAAATATATAGTTTCATACATGACTTCTTTTTTGCCTAACTCTGTTTTTGAAATTATTTCGCCAATGGGGTTTATAACTGCAGAGATACCCATGTTACTACTGTGAACTACAAAGCAACCATTTTCAATAGCCCTAACCCTTGAAAAAATAACATGATGCCAAGATGCTACGCTATCTCTAAATCCAGCATCATCTGTAAATACAAATATAGCATCTGCTCCCTTTTGTCTAAAAGTTCTAGAAATAATAGGTAAGGTTGATTCAAAACATATATTTATCCCTAAATCACCCTTATCAGGATAATTAATAATACTAAACTCTTTTGCTGGTGTTATATTTAATTTTGCAACATTTAAAAAGCTTAAAAAACCTAAAATATTAGGATAAGGCATATATTCAGCACAAGGAAGAGGGTGTATCTTATCATATCTACCGATAGCTTCTAAATTAGGTGAGTATAAAACAACTGAATTATAGTAGTTATTTTTATCATCCCAAAGAATTTGTCCCATAATAAGATACAAATTCTCATTTTTTAGAGTTTTACTAGCCCATTCTTTAAATGTCTCATTATGATCTAAAGTCCCCCATATAACACTTTCCGGAAATACTATAAGTTCGGTATTTTTTTTAAAAAAACTTTTAGTGTCATAAGGTTCAGGAATTATAACGCCACTATCTTTTGTAAATTTATCATCAAACGAAATATTGGGTTGAACCATTGCAATGTTAATGTTTTTACAATTATTAGATATAAAATCTTTATTATAAAAAGTTATGTTTGTAAAACCATAGGCTATGACTAAAATAGTCAAACAAAATATTGACAAGATATATTTAAAATTTACTTTGGAAGTTCTATTAAAATAAATTATTGTCTCTGCAAGTATACTGTTAAATAAAATTAAAATTAATGAAACCCCAAATGCACCTGCTATTTTAGCTATTTGCATAATTATTAAATAATTATGTTGTGAGTAAGCAAGCATACCCCATGGAAAAGCAAGAAAGGTTCTATTTCTAAAGTATTCAACAACTAGCCAAGTTGATGAAATTAAAAAAACTCTTAAAATCGGCCAACGAATTTTTTTATATATAAAATATGAAACTATCCCAAAGAACATCATAAAAAGTGATAAATATACTATAATTGGTATCCAAAGGGCATAACTATATTCAGTAAACCAATAAGTCACCCCAGCAAAATAAATAAGACCAAATACACTGCTAAAATAAAATATTTGCTTAAAGTTAGAATGGTATATTACAAGTAGGTAAGGAATAAGACAAAACCATGCTAAAAAACCTGGACCATAAAAACTTAAGGATAAAAATATTCCAGATATTAATATTAACAAAAATTTGATATTGGTTTTCACTTCACATATGATTAATTATAATTAGATACAATATTTTAAGATACTTCATATATTATAATAGATTTAATGAAATTTTGACTGTTTTTTTATTTTTAGCTTTTAAAATAAGTTGATTTCTTTAAGAAATATACGCCATTATTAGAAAAGAAAAACTAATTAGATTATAAATTTCAATATTTAAAATGAAGTTTATTTGCGATTTTATGCTTGGAAAACTTGCTAAATATCTTAGAATATGCGGTTATGACACAGAATTTGTAAAGGGCATTTCAGATGAAAAATTATTAGAAATAGCACAAAGAGAAAACAGGATATTACTAACAAGAGATAATGGTCTATTACTAAGAAAATCAGTAAGAAACGGAAATATAAAAGTGGTATTTATAAAAGGAGATAAAATCAAAGAACAAATTCAACAATTAAGAAATGAATTAAATATAAATACAAACATAAACTTGATTAGATGTATTGATTGCAATAATGTTTTAAAGGAAATAAAAAAAGAAAATGTCAAAAACCTAGTCCCTTTATATGTTTTTAAAACCCAAGAAAAGTTTCTTTTTTGCCCTACTTGCAAAAAGGTTTTTTGGAATGGTACCCATGTTGAAAGTATGAGAAAATTTTTCACATCAAAGTTATTATAAAAAGTTAACCGATATGTTAACCTCTTAAACTATGAAATTTAATTTTAATTAAAACTTAAAGTGTTTTAATAAATGACAAAAATAATTAAATTCATTAAAAACAGATTTGATACAAATAAACAAACAGGGTTATATCTGACAATCGGTGCTACTGTAGCAGCTGTATTAATTTATATATTTATTAATATAATCAAAGATTTATTTGAAGAATATATGCTACTATCTTTTGACGTAAGAATATTAGATATTATTAAAAATTACAGAACTCCAAGTTTAACTAAATTGATGCTTTTTATAACTTATCTTGGTGAGTGGGGCAGTATCGCAATTTTATGTTTTAGCATATTGGTTATTTTATTTTTATTACAAAATTGGGAGTATTTTTATTCATTGTTAATATCCGTCATATTTGGAGAAACTTTTGTATATACAATTAAAAACATAATTGGGAGACCAAGACCTCCAGCTGCAGTAGCATTAATGACAATAACTGACTATAGTTTCCCAAGCGGACATAGCTATATTGCAGTTGCATTTTATGGCTTAATCACATACATTACATTTAAAATATTAAAGAATAAATTTCTTAAATATCTCACGTTAGTTTTAGGAATAATCCTAATTTTATCTTTAAGCTTTTCCAGGTTATATTTAGGAGTTCATTGGCCAAGTGATATTTTGGCAAGTTTCGCTTCGAGTGCTGCGTTAATTACAATAATAATCACGTTTTTAGAAATCAGAGAAAAATTTTACCCTAACAACAGGTTCCTCCAGCAAAAAGCTATAAAAAAAGCATTTATTTTTAGCACTATCGCATTTCCCTTGTATATTGTTTATTTAATAATTTTTTATATTAGAAATCCGATAATATAATAATATAGTTCTTATTTATAAAAGCTTATTTCTTATTTTCGTAAAATTTTATTGTAGTCAATTAATGAAAATCTGGTGATGTTTCTCTTAGATACAAAAATACGGTGGCGACCTACTCTCCCACACCGTTACCAGTGCAGTACCATCGGCGCTGGAGGTCTTAACTTCTGTGTTCGAGATGGGAACAGGTGTTTCCCCTCCGCTATAGCCACCGTAAATTATTAGTTTTAAAAAAATCCTTATTAACTAAAGTCTGATTAAAATAGCATAAAAAAACAAACTATTGAAAATTATATTTAAATAATTTTTAAAAAATAACTAACAATTTAAAAACTTTCTCATAGTATTCTCTATAAGGTCAAGTCCTCGACCTATTAGTATCAGTCGGCTAAACACATTGCTGTGCTTACACCTCTGACCTATCAACCTTGTGTTCTGCAAGGGGTCTTACTCCATAAAGGATGGGAGAACTAATCTTGGGGTGGGTTTCATGCTTATATGCTTTCAGCACTTATCCCTTACGAACTTGGCTAATCAGCATGCTCTTGGCAGAACAACTGACACACCAGAGGTTCGCTCATCCCGGTCCTCTCGTACTAGGGACAAATCCCCTCAATTCTCCTACGCTCACAATAGATAGTGACCGAACTGTCTCACGACGTTCTAAACCCAGCTCGCGTACCGCTTTAATTGGCGAACAGCCAAACCCTTGGGACCTACTTCAGCCCCAGGATGCGATGAGCCGACATCGAGGTGCCAAACCACGCCGTCGATATGGACTCTTGGGCGTGATAAGCCTGTTATCCCCGGAGTACCTTTTATCCGTTGAGCGACGGCCATTCCACACTGAGCCGCCGGATCACTAGGACCAACTTTCGTTTCTGCTTGACTTGTAAGTCTCACAGTTAAGCTCCCTTATGCCCTTATACTCTACGAGTGATTTCCAAACACTCTGAGGGAACCTTTGTACGCCTCCGTTACCTTTTAGGAGGCGACCGCCCCAGTCAAACTGCCCACCTGCCACTGTCCTACACCCGGATAACGGAATGTAGTTAGAACTTCAGAATGTTAAAGGTAGTATCTCACCGTTGGCTCCACCAGAGCTAGCGCCCTGGCTTCATAGCCTCCTACCTATCCTGCATATAACAATCCAAAGTCCAATATCAGGCTACAGTAAAGGTTCACGGGGTCTTTCTGTCCTATTGTGAGTAATTGGTATCTTTACCAATATTACAATTTCACCGAGTCCCTCGTTGAGACAGCGCTCAGATCGTTACGCCATTCGTGCAGGTCGGAACTTACCCGACAAGGAATTTCGCTACCTTAGGACCGTTATAGTTACGGCCGCCGTTTACTGGGGCTTAGATTCAAAGCTTCGGGACGAATCCCTAACCTCTCCTCGTAACCTTCCAGCACCGGGCAGGCGTCAGCCCCTATACATCGTCTTACGACTTAGCAGAGACCTGTGTTTTTAGTAAACAGTCGCCTGAGCTTTGTTATTGCAACCACTTCGGGCTTAAAGAGTAAATCTTATCACCCTACAATGGCACCCCTTCTCCCTAAGTTACGGGGCTATTTTGCCGAGTTCCTTAACGAGGGTTATCTCGAACACCTTAGTATTCTCTACTTGCCTACCTGTGTTGGTTTTAGTACGAGAACCAAATTACTAACTAGAGGTTTTTCTTGGCAGCATAGGATCAATTACTTCACCGCAATTGGCTCGGCATCGCGTCTCAGGCTTAATGTCAGCCGGATTTTCCTAACTGACACCCTACTCGCTTGCACGCAGAATAACCAAACCGCGCTAACCTACCTTTCTGCGTCACCCCATTGCTCAAACATAATTTGGTTGTACAGGAATATTAACCTGTTATCCATCGCCTACGCCTTTCGGCCTCAGCTTAGGCCTCGACTAACCCTGGGCGGATTACCCTTCCCCAGGAAACCTTAGGCATTCGGTGGACAGGTTTCTCGCCTGTCTTTCGTTACTCATACCGGCATTCTCACTTATGTAAAGTCCATCCAACCTTACAGTTGAACTTCAATCCTTACATAACGCTCCCCTACCATTTTACTTACGTAAAATCCATAGTTTCGGTAACATGCTTAAGCCCCGTTACATTTTCGGCGCAAAATCACTTGACCAGTGAGCTATTACGCACTCTTTAAATGATTGCTGCTTCTAAGCAAACATCCTGGTTGTCTAAGTGGTTTCACTTCCTTTCCCACTTAGCATGTATTTTGGGACCTTAACTGATGGTCTGGGCTGTTTCCCTTTTGACTATGGAGCTTATCCCCCATAGTCTGACTCCTAAGCTATAAAATAATGGCATTCGGAGTTTGATTGGATTTGGTAGCCTTGTAAGGCCCCTAGTCCATTCAGTGCTCTACCACCACTATCAAACACTTAAGGCTAGCCCTAAAGCTATTTCGGGGAGAACCAGCTATTTCTGAGTTTGATTAGCCTTTCACTCCTATCCTCAGCTCATCCCCCAACTTTTCAACGTTGGTGGGTTCGGGCCTCCACAAAGTTTTACCTTCGCTTCACCCTGGCCAAGGATAGATCACTCAGTTTCGGGTCTACAGCATGTAACTAAACGCCCTATTCAGACTCGCTTTCGCTACGGCTCCACTTTAATAAGCTTAACCTTGCTACATACTGTAACTCGCCGGTCCGTTCTACAAAAAGTACACGGTCAGCACATAAAGTGCCTCCCACTGCTTGTAGGCATACAGTTTCAGGTTCTATTTCACTCCCCTCCCGGGGTACTTTTCACCTTTCCCTCACGGTACTAGTTCACTATCGGTCGGTAAAAGTATTTAGCCTTGCAAGTTGGTCCTCGCAAATTCCAACGGAATTTCTCGTGTTCCGTTGTACTTAGGTAGTTGTTAGAAAGATCATTTAATTTTACATACAGGGCTTTTACCTTCTATGGCTAATCTTTCCATATTATTTTGCTATTAAATGATTTTTTTACTTTCTTGTGTATTTACGACTACACACAACAACCCCTATAACCCCTATCAAACAACACTCGTAAGTTTTTACATTTGATAGGTTTAGGCTCTTGCCCTTTCGCTCGCCGCTACTAAGACAATCTCTAAATTGATTTCTTTTCCTCAGGTTACTTAGATGGTTCAGTTCACCTGGTGAGCCTTACTGTCCTATGTATTCAGACAGTAATGATATTCGATTAAGAATATCAGGTTGCCCCATTCGGAAATCCCCGGATCAAAGCCTGTTAGGCGACTACCCGAGGCTTATCGCAGCCTACCACGTCCTTCATCGCCTTTTACCGCCAAGGCATCCACTATATGCCCTTATTAACTTGACCAAATAGAGAATTACTATGAAATTTTCAAAGAACATATTATAAAAGAACTTTAGAATTTTATTATTTGTTCTTTCAGAACTAAATAGTACAAAGGATCGACTTAAACTAGTAAATTTGAAATTTAAAAATTAAATTCAAATAAGTTAATTCAAACTCCCTAGAAAGGAGGTGATCCAGCCGCACCTTCCGGTACGGCTACCTTGTTACGACTTCACCCCAATCATTAGCTCCACCTTCGACAGCTGCTTCCGTTACCGGTTAGCTCACTGGCTTCGGGTGTATCTAACTTTCGTGGTGTGACGGGCGGTGTGTACAAGGCCCGGGAACGTATTCACCGTGGCGTGCTGATCCACGATTACTAGCGACTCCGACTTCATGAAGGCGAGTTTCAGCCTTCAATCCGGACTTAGATCGACTTTATGAGATTCGCTCCACCTCACGGTATCGCAGCTTTTTGTATCGACCATTGTAGCACGTGTGCAGCCCAAGGCATAAAGGGCATGATGACTTGACGTCATCCCCACCTTCCTCCAGTTTCACACTGGCAGTCTCCTAAGAGTGCCCACCTTAAGTGATGGCAACATAGGACAAGGGTTGCGCTCGTTGCGGGACTTAACCCAACATCTCACGACACGAGCTGACGACAGCCATGCACCACCTGTCATATTGCCCGAAGGAGGTACATTTCTGTACTTGTCAATATGATGTCAAGCCTTGGTAAGGTTTTTCGCGTTGCGTCGAATTAAGCCACATGCTCCGCCGCTTGTGCGGGCCCCCGTCAATTCCTTTGAGTTTTAGTCTTGCGACCGTACTCCCCAGGCGGGACACTTAATGCGTTAGCTTCGGCACAGAGAGCGTCGATAACTCCCCACACCTAGTGTCCATCGTTTACGGCTAGGACTACCAGGGTATCTAATCCTGTTCGCTACCCTAGCTTTCACACCTCAGCGTCAGTAACAGTCCAGAAAGCCGCTTTCGCCACCGGTGTTCTTCCTGATATCTGCGCATTTCACCGCTACACCAGGAATTCCACTTTCCTCTACTGTACTCTAGTTAATCAGTATCATATGCAATCTTTGAGTTAAGCCCAAAGTTTTCATACATGACTTGAAAAACCACCTACGTGTTCTTTACGCCCAATAATTCCGGACAATGCTTGCCTCCTCCGTATTACCGCGGCTGCTGGCACGGAGTTAGCCGAGACTTCCTTATTGAATACCGTCAGCATTCGAGCTCTTAACTCTACTGCCTTCGTCTTCAACTGACAATAGTTTACGATCCGAAGATCTTCATCCTACACACGGTGTCGCTGCGTCAGGCTTTCGCCCATTGCGCAATATTCCCTACTGCTGCCTCCCGTAGGAGTCTGGGCCGTATCTCAGTCCCAGTGTGGCCGTTCACCCTCTCAGGCCGGCTACCCATCATAGCCTTGGTAGGCCATTACCCTACCAACTAGCTAATAGGACGCGGACTCATCTTAAAGCGGAAGCCTTGCGGCTACCTTTGCTATAATTTCTAATAGATATTATAGAACATCCGGTATTAGCCCTCCTTTCGGAGAGTTGTCCCAGTCTTTAAGGCAGATTATCCACGTGTTACTCACCCGTTCGCCACTTGCTTTGCAAAAGTATTGCTACTTTCACATTGCACGTTCGACTTGCATGTATTATGCACACCGTCAGCATTAGTCCTGAGCCAGGATCAAACTCTCAAATAAAACTAATTAAAATTGACTAATGTTATCAGGCCTTCGCACTATTTAGTTCTCAAAGAACAAAAAACAAAACTTGCATAATTTACCACATATACTGCCTCATGTCAACAAGAATAAAAAAATTGCTATTTAAAAAAAACAAAAATTTTTAACCTAATTTATTGACTTGGGAGTATTAAAAAATCAAATAAACTATACTTCTTTGAAGCGTTATAAATTATAGCATTATTCAATAAGAAGTCAACTTTTTTCCGCAGTTTGTGCTTAAATTTTACGCAGTAGTTAAACATAACTCTTAAATAGTGTATCTAATTTATTCATTGACTAGAGGTTCAGAATTGTTTAAAGATATTTTCCTTGTTTGGAAAATATCTTTTATTTCTTTCTCAATTTCTTCCATTATGGCAGGATTTTGTGCTAAAAATAATTTTGCATTTTCTCTTCCTTGCCCAATCCTATCACCTTTATATGAATACCAAGAACCACTTCTACTTATTACCTCAAGTTCCGAGCCTATATCAATAACGCTACCCTCTTTTGAAATACCTTTGCCATACATGATGTCAAATTCAGCAACTTTAAAAGGTGGAGCAACTTTATTTTTTACTACCTTTACTCTAACTCTATTTCCTACTACTTCTGTACCATTTTTAATTGAATCAATTTTTCGAATGTCTAATCTTACAGAAGAATAAAATTTTAAAGCACGACCTCCTGGAGTAACTTCCGGGTTACCAAACATTACACCTATTTTCTCTCTAAGCTGATTAATAAATATTACTACTGTTTTTGTTTTACTAACAAGACCAGTTAATTTTCGTAATGCTTGAGACATTAATCTTGCCTGAAGTCCTATAAAAGAATCACCCATATCTCCCTCTAACTCAGCTTTTGGAACAAGAGCAGCAACAGAATCAATAACGATTACATCTAATGCACCACTTTTTAATAAAATTTCGCAAATTTCCAGTCCTTGTTCCCCATTATCAGGTTGAGACAAAAGAAGTTCTTCAGTATTAACGCCCAAATTTCTAGCGTAATTTGGGTCTAACGCATGCTCAGCATCAATAAATGCTGAAACCCCACCTTCTTTCTGGGCGTTAGCTACCACATGCAATGCAAGTGTTGTTTTACCACTCGACTCTGGACCAAAAATTTCAGTCACCCTACCTCTTGGAATACCTCCAACACCTAGGGCCATATCTAACTCAATAGAACCTGTTGATACTGATTCAACATCTTTCAAAAAAGCTTCATCGCCTAACCTCATTATTGCACCCTTACCATATGCTCTCTCGATCTGAGCAAGTGTATTTTCAATTATTTTTTCACGTTCCATTTATTTCTCCTAAAACTTTAAAATTTTAATTAACACTTGTGCTTAAATTATAATACATACATTTAACTAAATGAACATTTGCCTAATTATACTAAAAAAATTTCTAAAATTCAATACTATAATTTTAACTCTATTTGAGTTTAATTTTTAATTAAATAATATCATAAAAAAACTCAACCAACATAATCTAAATACATTTTCTTTATTCTCTATCTTTTTAAATAGAATTCCTTAATAACAAAATAATTAGCCCCTTCTTTAGAGAGAACACTTTCATACAAATTTATTTTACAACAAATTAAATCATCAAATTTTTTCAAATCCAATTCATTGATTATATTTGAAAAATTTATATTTTTCTTCATTCTAGCTATTGTAATATGGGGAATAAATTTTCTTTGCTCCTTTTTAATACCGATTCTCTCCAATTCATCTTCGACATTCGCAAAAAGATTTGTAAATTCACTTGTTCCTTTCCCGATAACACCATATAAGATTCTAGCATTTAAAAAATTAGGAAAGCCCTCAAGTTTATTTATGATACTAAAATGGAAAGCATGGATTTCCTTAGCAGCACTTTCTATAGATTGGTTTATTTTAGTAATTTCATCAATTTTGGTATCCCCAATGAATTTAATAGTTAAATGTATATTTTCATATTGAATTGGTTTTATAATTTGATTTTTAAAACTTAGTGCTTTAGTTAAGTTATAAAAATAATGAGTTACCTCTTCAGGAAGCCCTACACCAATAAAAAGTCTTTTTTTTGTCTCAATCATTAAAATTCAAATTAATATTATAATCAGAAATAATCTCTAATCTTAATTTATTAATAATAAATTGAGCTGCTCTAAATTTAATGTCAATTCTATTACCAATAAATTTCCCTTCAAATAATTTTAAATCTCCCTTAGGATTGGCAATGCAAAAATAAACTAGCCCAACATCCTTTCCTTCTTCATTAGCATCAGGACCAGCAAACCCTGTGACACTTATTGCATAATCAGAATGAAAAATTTTCTTTGTGTTTAAAGCCATACTTTTACACACTTTCGGGCTTACAGCCCCAAATTCTTCTAAGAGTTTTTCACTTACATTTAATATTTTTTGCTTTGAAAAGTTTGAATAAGAAATAATAGAGCCTAAGAAAAATTTTGAGCTATCTGGCACATCAGTAATCATGCTTGAGATAAGCCCTCCAGTCATAGATTCAGCAGCAGATAAGGTGAGGTTTTTCTTTGTTTTTTTAATAGTTTCTTTTAAAGACATGGCAATCAAATCATCATCTTCACCATAAATAAAATCAGAAAGTCTGTTTAAAAGTTTTTTCTTAATCAAATTTATTTTCTTTTCATTTTCTTCTTTTGAAAAAGATTTTGAAACGATGATTATCTTTATGATACCAGGGTCAGCAGTAATACCAATTTTCACATTCATATCATTTGCTAGTTCGTATAAGTCCTTTATTTCTTCTTCTATTTCACTTTCGCTAATCCCTGTGGTAAGCAGAACCTTTTTTGTTAGTATTTCTTTTTTGCCTTTTGAGTTTATTAAACTATTTAATCTTGGTAAAACGCTATTTTCAAGCATTTCCCGCATTTCCTTTGGAACACCAGGAATAGCAAATATAAACTTGCCATCTTTTTTTGTTTTTAAAATAAAACCAGAAGCACTTCCTATGTGTGGGACTATAGGAGTAGCTCCATATGGAATATAGGATTGCTTAAGAAGTCTTTCCTTTATAGAGCCTGAAATATTTTTTTTAATAAACCGCAAACTCGTTTTATCTAAGTTATCATCTTTGATTAATTGCAAATCTTGGGAATCAGCTATAGCTTTCCTTGTTAAATCATCATCTGTTGGCCCTAAGCCTCCACAAACTATAGCTGCATCACTTCTATCCAACGAAAAATTTAATGCATCAATTATCTCTTGATAGTCATCTCTAATTGTTAATATTGGACTACACTCAAAACCGTTTTCTGCAAGTTTTCCAGAGATAAAAGTTGCATTAGTATTTACAATAAGCCCTAAGTTGATTTCAGTTCCAATAAAAATTAAAGAAACTTTCATTTATTCTAAACCCATATCCTTTTTAAACCTAAGAAATTCTTCCTTAGAGATTAGTATCTCTCTTGGTCTAGATCCATCATAACCACTAATAAAACCTTTATTTTCTAGTTGGTCCACAATCCTTGCTGCTCTTGAATATCCTATTCTTAATCTTCTTTGGAGTAAAGAAGCTGAAGCATGCCCAAAATCAACAAATATCTCTAAAGCTTCATAAATTAAAGAATCATCTTCTAATTCTCTTTTTTCGGTTTTTATCTCAGTTTCAAATATGTCCTTAATAATTACATTTTTTCTTTGATCTTTTATATAATCTGTAATTATTTCTATCTCATTGCTTGTTACAAAAGCACCTTGGATTCTTTCAGGTTTATTAACAGCTACAGGCAAATAAAGCATGTCACCCCTACCTATAAGTTTTTCCGCACCACCCATATCTAATATTACCCTCGAATCAGTGTTAGAAGCCACGTTAAATGCAATTCTTGATGGAATATTTGCTTTAATAACTCCTGTTATTATATCAACAGAAGGCCTTTGAGTAGCTATAATAAGATGTAGGCCAACAGCTCTGCCCATACTTGCTATTCTATTTATACTTTCCTCAACCTCAGAAGCAGCGACTATCATAAGATCTGCTAGCTCATCGATAATTATAAGAATATACGGAAGTTTAGTGATATCGGGATCTTTTAATCTATTTCTTTCAACTTCATTATTAAATTGTTCAACGTTCTTACACCTATAATCAGATAAAATTTTTAAACGATTTTCCATCTCATCAACAGCCCAAGACAAGGCAGCTGAAGCTTTTTTAGGATTTGTTATAATTGGTGCTAAAAGATGGGGAATTCCATTATAAATGCTTAACTCAACCATTTTCGGATCAATCATAATAAATTTTACTTCACTTGGCTTTACTTTTAAAAGCAGTGATATAATAATACTATTAATACAAGAACTCTTACCAGAATTAGTTGCTCCTGCAATCAAAACATGTGGCATGTTTTTTATGTCCATATTAATAATATCACCTGAAAGATTTTTCCCAAGAGGAACTTTCAATAAACTCTTTTGAATTTCTGGTCTTGCAATAGAATAAACATCACCTAGGGTAACTATGCTCTTTATCTTATTGGGAACTTCAATACCAATAGCAGATTTCCCAGGAATTGGGGTAAGGATTCTTATATCCGAAGAACCAAGAGCTACACAAAAATCATCTTCAAGACTTAAAAGTCTTTGTACTTTTACTCCAGGTGATAACGAAAGCTCATAAAGAGTAACCGAAGGCCCTCTAATAACTGAGGCAACTTTTACAGCTAAATTAAAATCTCTAAATAAGCTATTAAGAATCAAAATGTTCTCTCTTATATCTTGCTTATAAAGTGAAGAAGATAAAATTTTTGATTTTTTAAGAAGACTATCAGGAGGTAGTCTATAGTTTAAATCTGACTCATTTTCCTTTTCTATATCCATTTCTAGTTGAGCTTCACTATAAGTTTCTTCTCCTGCTTTTATAGTCGGCTGACTTCTACGACTTAAATCAAGTAAACTTTGTTTTGGTTCCTGTAAATTCTCATCACCCATGTTACCTGTAAAATCAAAATCCTCGCTTCTTTGATTTTTTCTTACATGACTAATTATTTTAGGAAACTTATTCTCATTAACCCTTTGCTCGCCATTTTCAACTACTTGCATCACTTGCTTGTTTTTTAAACCAGCATCAGCTGATTTATCTATACTTTCTGGATAACTTATTTTTATTCTATCTTTATATTCATCTAGTTTAATAGCTTGAACATCAATATCTTTATATTTTGAAGCAGCTTTTAATTTTTCTCTCCTTTTTGATTTCAAAGATATAATTACTTTTTTTATTTTCCTTACTGTTTCAACCAAAGAAATATTAGTAATGATTAAAAAAGATATAAGCAATATAAAGGATAAAATAGTGATTGTACCTGCTTTGTTTGTTAATTTTAAAATTCCATAGTATACAGAGGAGCCAACAATGCCACCTCTACTATTAAAAAATATTTCATCAAAAAGATTTTCTGGTTTATTTGTAATAGAAAATAAGCCTATTAGTGAAATAAAAAATAAAACAAATCCTAAACCTAACCTTACTTTAAGAAATTTTGATTTTTTAAAAAAAAAGCTAATCCCCCATACAAGAATAAGGAAAGAAAAAATAAATTTTCCTATTCCAAAAATATAAGACAAAAAATCATTTATATATTTTAGTAAAATACCATTCTCACTTTCAAAGAACATACTTACAAAAAACAAAGCTGAGAGCATTATCACTATAATCCCATATATTTCAACTCTACTCTTCACATAGTTCTTTTCTTTATTTTTAGAGTCCCTAATGGGCTTTGTAGTTTTTTTATCTTGATAAGTTTTTGAATTTTTATTAGATTTTTTTTGGCTAACCATAAAACTTATTATTAAAAGTGAATAATAAAATTATCATTCGTTTTTACTAATTAGATAATACTTTAGTAATGATTACAGGCTTTAATCTAATTTTTTTTATTAAAAATTTTTCAAGTCTATCATTTATATACTTCTCAATAGTTGAAGGTGTTTTAATATTATTGCTAAAACAAGCATGAACTGATTCTTTTATTAATTTTTTACATTCCGAGATAATGGAATCAAAGTTATCTAAATATGCTATACCTTTAAAAATTATATCCGGGTCATAAAAAAAATCTTCTCTTTTAAAGTCAACACCAACTACATTAACTATTAATCCTCCTCTTGCTAATGCCTTTCTATCCTTCAAAACAATATCTTCAACATCGCCAAAACCAAGACCATCTACATAAATAGATCTTGTATTTATATTTTTAGAAACCTTACATAAATTGAAATTTAGCTTTATGACATCCCCATTTTGTGCCATTAATATATTTTCTTCAGGAATATTTAATTCAATAGCAATTTTTTTATTCATTGCCCTTCTCATGTTATCACCATGCATAGGTATATAGTATTTTGGCCTAATTAAATTTATCATCATTTTTATTTCTTCTTGTGCAGCATGACCTGAAACATGGACATCTGCAATTGATTCATAAAAAACATCTGCCCCACGTTTGATTAGCATATTAATTATATTATCAATTGCCTTTTCATTACCAGGTATCAATGATGCTGATATTATAACCATGTCACTATTCATTATTTGTATTCTCTTATGCTCATTGATTGCCATTTTATAAAGAGCAGAAAGTGGTTCTCCTTGAGTTCCCGTTGAAAGAATAGCAACTTTTTTTAACGGATAGTCATCAATACTACTAATTGGGATAATTAAATTTTCTGGAATTTTCAAAAACCCCAGCTCGCTTGCAATTTTTACTGTTTTTAATAAAGACTTACCGGAAATAGCAAGTTTTCTCTGAAACTTTTGTGCCATATTCATTATTTGTTGAATTCTGTGAATATGTGTTGAAAAAGTTGCAACTATTATTCTCCCTCTTGCTTGTGTAAACTTTTCAAAAAGAGTTTTGCCTACATCTTTTTCAGGTAATGTATAACCTGCTTCCTCAGCATTTGTACTATCACAAAATAGAGCCAGCACCCCATCCTTCCCATACGACCCAATTTTTGAAAATTGTGTAATTTTTCCATCAATTGGGCTTTGATCAAATTTAAAATCACCACTAAAAATAACAGTTCCTACATCAGTTTTTATTACTAAACCTATTGAATCAGGAATACTGTGATTGACCCTAAAAAATTCCAAATTAAATGGACCTATTGTAAGCTTATCATTTTCATTAATTTCGTTTAATATAAACCCATCATAAATTTGATGGTCATTTAATTTTAGTTCTATAAGACCCTTTGTAAGTTTTGTGGCATAAATCGAAATCGGGACATCAACTTCTTTTAAAAGAAATGGTACAGCTCCTATATGATCTTCATGACCATGAGTAATTATCAATGCTCTTAATTTATCAGAATTTTTCTTAACATAAGAAAAATCAGGGATAACATAGTCAATTCCCAAAAAACTATCCTCAGGAAACATAACCCCACAATCAATAACGATCATCTCATTATCTTTTTCAACAACCATCATATTTTTACCTATTTCGTTAAAACCTCCTAAAGGTATTAACTTTAAACTAGATTTTTTTACCATAATAAACTAACAAAAAACTTAAATTATCACATATTAAAATATTTTATTAAAAAAAAATTCATGATATTTATATATTATTTTATGATAAACATCTAAAATTCTGGGATAAAGATAAACTATTTAGCTAGGATAAGTTACTTAAGAAAACACTCAAAGCTTTTCCCCGGCGAGGAAAGCTTGCTCAAAGTTTTCAGGCTTCGCTCTCCTCTTGAAAGAGGAACTATGCCCGCTTCGCCTTCAAATGGTTTTCTTAAAGTAACTCATCCTAGCGCCTAAGTTTAGTTTTATTACTATCAGGGAATTTTAGATGCTCCCTATTTTATGTACTGCATTTATTATATACTATTTTTACATTATTATATTATTTCATATTTCATTAGTATCTGTTTAAATAAATCTTCCTCTCTGCTTTCCATTTTACATAAAGGTGGTCGTAAAAAACCACTGTCTAGCCCTTTAAGCTCAAGTGCCTTTTTGATAGGTATAGGATTTGTTGTTATAAAAATACCATAAAAGATATCTAAAAATTTTTTATGGATATCAGCAGCCTTATTAATTTCTAAATTCTTTAAATAATATATCATCTCCTTGATTTCTTTTCCTATAATGTGAGATGCTACACTTATCACTCCCGTACCACCCATTGCAACTATAGGAAAAGTATCGCCATCATTTCCACTATATACTAAAAATTCTTTGGGGCAATCTCTTAATATCTCAGCAACCTGACGCATATCACTACTTGCTTCTTTAATACCTGCAATATTTCTTATTTTAGAAAGTTCAACACAAGTTTTTGAAGAAATATTGCAACCAGTTCTTGAAGGAACATTATAAACAATAATTGGAATCTCAACAGAATTAGCTATTTCCTCGAAATGTTTTAAAATACCAAACTGTGTTGGCTTGTTGTAATAAGGAGCAACTAAAAGTAATGCATCTACACCAACTTCTTGAGCATTTTTTGACAAATAAATTGTATGTTTGGTATCATTACTGCCTGTTCCTGCTATTATTTTTACTTTTTTATTAAACTTTTTTACTGCAAATTTAAAAAGTTCTATTTTTTCTTCATCAGTAAGAGTAGGTGATTCTCCTGTAGTTCCAGCTAAAAGCAGGCTATCAGAGCCATTTTCTACAAGAAAAACTAGTAGATTATCTAAGCTCCGCCAGTCTATCTCAAAATCACTGTTAAAAGGGGTAATCATTGCAGTTATAACTTCTCCCAACTCAAGCATTTATACCTCCAATACATAACATAAAACAAATTTTATAATTCATAAATTATAATAATTTATGCCTTTATAACTTGCTTTAAAATTTAAAATTTAAAATTATAATTTTATTAATGCTTCAAGTCCATAAGTAAAATTTGGAAGATTGTCTATACTTCTTATTGCCAAAATAAGGCCGGGATAAAAAGATGATCTATCAATGCTATCATGTTTTATAGTTAAGGTTTGCCCTTTAGAACCAAATATTACGCTTTGATGAGCTAGTAAACCCGGCAATCTAACACTGTGTATATGAATCCCTTCCATAAAACAACCTCTGCTTCCTTCAATTGCTTCTTTCTCACCTTCTTTTAATCTTTGGTTGTTGTAAATAACATTTTTCCCAATTGTCATTGAAGTTGCAATTGCTGTACCAGAAGGGGCATCCTTTTTATTTTCATGATGCATCTCAATTATTTCACAATTATTAAAATATTTAGCACATAAGCCAGAAATAAGAATCATAAGAACCGCGCCAATTGAAAAATTTGGTACAATAAATACTTTACTCTTGAATTTCTTTGAATTTGTTCGCAGTTCATCAATTTCTTCTTTTTTGAGCCCTGTTGCTCCAACTATAATATTAATACAGTTTTCAATAGCCCATTTAATATTTCTATAAACTATCTCCTGTCCTGTAAAATCAACAATTATGTCTGGTTTTGAAGCTAATATATCGTCATAGTTATCAGTAACTTTTACTCCTGTTATACTTCTTCCTGTTAAAATACCGATATCTGTCCCTATATTTACCTTATCAAAGCCTCCAACAATTTTTATATCATTTTCAAGGATAAGCTCATTTAGCATCGAACTTCCCATTTTGCCACATATACCAAACAATGCTACTTTTTTCACTTTAAGCTCCTTTCATTGGCTTCACCCAAAATAACAATATTCATTTGGCCAGGATCATAATATTTTATACATATCTCTTGCACCTTTTCTTTGCTAACCGTGTCTATTTTATTCAAAATATCATTAATAGACAAAATATAGTTATCTAATAAAAGATTTTTTCCAAATCTACACATCCTTGAGCTTATTTCTTCAATATTTAGCACAATCCCGCCTTTCATATTTTCTTTGGCTCTCTCTAATTCAATTTGCGTTACACCATTTACTCTAATATCATTAATTTCATTCTCAATCATATTAATTATTGTACCCAAATTTTTAGAGTCACTCGCTGCGTAAATATAAATTACTCCTATATCCGAATATTGAGCATTGCTTGCAAAAATAGAGTAAGCAAGACCATTATCCTCTCTTATTTTCTGAAATAATCTACTACTCATGCTTCCACCTATAATATTCTGTAAAACAGAAAGTGCAAATTTATCATTACTTAATCTTGCACAGCCTATTCCACCATAGCATAAGTTAGATGACTTTATTTTTCTTCCTACTATTTTAATATTCCTTTTTATTCTTGGCCTAAAATAAACTTTTTTGCTATTGGATATACTGGAAAAAACCTGTAAATTTTCAATATTTTTTTTAACCACTTCTATAAGATCTTTATGCTTTACGTTTCCAGCAGCTGAAATCACAACATTCTTAAAAGTAAAGGTCTCTTTAAAATAATCCCATACATCTTTTTCATTAATTCTTAAGAGCGATTCTTTGCTACCTAAAATAGGGAGACTTAGGGAATGGCCATCTAAAACTTCTTTATAAAAATAATTAAAAATATCTTCAGAAGGAGTGTCTTGGACCATTTTAATTTCTTCCATTATAATTTTTTTTTCAGTTCGAAGACTTTCAGGATTAAATAGCGGATTAAAGACAATATCAAACAAAAGCTCGCCACACTTTTCCAAATGAGTGTCAATAAAATCACAGTAAAAACATGAAACTTCCTTATCAGTAAAAGCATTGAAATCAGCGCCTACAGAATCAAATTCAATAGCAATCTCTTTATTTGTCCTATTTTTTGTTCCCTTAAATAGAAGATGCTCAATTAAATGAGAAATGCCAGCTAATTGTTTTGCTTCATTTCTGGAACCACTTGCAACCCAAATACCTAATGAAATAGATCTAAAATAAGGTATATATTCACTTACAATTCTAATACCATTGTCTAATTCTGTGATTTCATAATTTTCTGTAATTAATTTTGGCAATAGTTATTTATCATCTACCTTTCAGGATATAAAACTTCGGAATGGAAAAACTTCAATATTTGGTTTAGGTCTTTTATAAGGAAGCCCTCTCTAATGAAATTTTTCTTTCTTTTTTATCTATAAAAGCAATTTTCACAAGTATTTTTTCATTTAACTTTAAGAAATCTTCAACTTTATCAATTCTTTTAGTAGATACCTTAGATATATGCAAAAGCCCATCAATACCAGGAGCAATATTAACAAAAGCCCCAAATTTGGTAATTCCTACAACTGTGCCTAAAAATTCGTCACCGACGTTAAGATCATCAAACCCTTTAAGTAACGCTTCTATTTTTTTCCTTGCCAACAAGGCAGTATTCATATCTGAAGCAACAATCTCTACGACACCTTCATCATCTTCATCATATATTTCTATCTTCTCAAGATTAAATTCCTCTTTTATGGCTTTAATATTTTTGCCCCCAGGTCCTATTAATTCTCCTATTTTTTCTTTTGGAATTTTAAAAGTGGTTATTTTAGGAACAATTGGTGCTAATGTTTCTCTATATCTTGGGATAGTTTCTAGCATCTTTTTCAATATAAGCTCTCTTCCTGCCTTAGCTTGAAAAATTGCTTTTCTTATAATATCAATAGATATACCTTTTACTTTTATATCCATTTGCATAGCTGTGATACCCTTTTCTGTTCCAGCAACCTTAAAATCCATATCACCATAGAAATCTTCAATACCTTGAATATCAGACAACACTACAAACTTATTACTATCTCTCTCATCTTTGATTAAACCCATAGCAATTCCTGATACTGGATTTGCAATAGGAACCCCGGCATCCATTAATGCTAATGTTGAGCCACAGACACTAGCCATAGAGGTAGAGCCGTTAGACTCCATTATTTCTGAAACTAATCTTAGCACATAAGGAAAAGATTCTTTATCAGGTATCATGGGTTTTAATGCCCTTTCAGCAAGTGCCCCATGACCAATTTCTCTTCTTCTGGGACCTTTAAATGCACCTATTTCACCAGTTGAATAAGCAGGAAAATTGTAGTGGTGCATAAATCTCTTGAATTCTTCATTATCAATTCCTTCAATTTTCTGGGCTTCTTTCATTGAACCAAGGGCCAGTATAGTAAGGGCTTGTGTCTTCCCCCTTGTAAATAATCCCGTACCATGAGTCGTGTCAGGGAACAAACCAACTTCACAATTAATTTTCCTTATCTCATCTGGTTTTCTACCATCAGGTCTTATTGACTTATTAAATATGAATTCTCTCACAAGAGTTCTTTCCAACTCCTTAAGGCTATATAAAATACTTTCTAAATCCTCAGGATACTCTTCAAACAAAATATTCATAACATTTTCAGTTATTGTTTTTACTTCATCTTGAAAATAACCTTTTTTAGAATTTTCAAGTATTTCATCGATTTTCTGATTTTCTACTGCTATTTCAATGTTTTTTAACTTTTCTGAAATAGGGTTATAAGCAAGTTCATGAACCCTCTTTTTAACTTCCTCATTTAGTACAAATTTTATGCCTTCCTTTTTTTCTAAACCCACAATCTCTCTAAAATCCTTTTGCACTTTAACAAGTTTTCTAATTTCTGGTTGTGCAATTTCAATAGCTTTAAGGATCACCTCTTCATTCGCTTCATTACATCCCGCTTCAACCATAAGGATTGCATCCTCAGTTCCAGCCACTACCACATCAATCAAAGAATTATCTAACTGTTCATATGTTGGATTAATAATAAAATTGTCGTTTACAAAACCGACTCTAACAGCTCCTATAGGTTCTTCAAATGGGATATCAGATATCATAAGAGCCATCGATGCGCCATTTAAAACTAAAATATCATAAGGATTTTTTTGGTCAGCTGAAAGAATGGTAGCTACTACCTGGACAGCATTTCTAAGATTTTTATCAAAAAGAGGCCTAAGTGGCCTATCTGTTAGCCTACCCAAAAGAATTGCTTTATCACTTGCTCTCCCTTCACGTTTATAAAAACCACCTGGGATTTTACCAACAGCATACATTCTTTCTTCCACGTCAACTACAAGTGGGAAAAAATCTGAATTCTTATCAGCTTGTTCAGACATCACAGTGGTAACTAAAACTCCACTTGATCCACACCTTACAAGAACAGAACTATTTGTCTGCTTTGCAAGTTTTCCTGTAGAAAAAGATATAACTTTCCCATTTATTTCCACTTCAATATTTTTTTCTTTTTTATCAACAAGATCTTTATCTCGCGCTTTAGTAGTATCTTCCAAAGATAAAAAGCCTCCTATCAAATTAATTTACCTAATTGTATTACTCAATTATTATTTTCTTAAACCTAACTCTTTAATTAATTTTTTGTATTTCGCCAAATCAGTTTTCTTTAAATATTCAATCAGTCTTTTTCTTTTGCCAACCATCATAACAAGACCCCTTCTTGAGGAATTATCTGTCTTATTTTCTTTAAGATGCTCATTTAGCCTATTTATCCTGGCAGTTAAAAGAGCAATCTGCACCTCTGGCGAACCTGTATCTCTATTGTTTATTCTGAATTTGGTAATAATATCCTGCTTGTCTTCTTTAGTAATAGGCAATTTAGATTTCACTCCTTCGTATAATTCCTTATATAAATTTTAAAATATTAAACTTAAAAAAGTAACATAAAGCAATATTATTATTAGCTTTTAATAAATTAGTCAAATTTTTTTAAATTATATATTAACATTATATTATTTTAAATATTACTGTAAAAATAAATTTTCAAGTATCACTTTTTTCTCTTATTTAAGAAAAAATCTTTCCCACTTTCAATATCACTTGCTATTTGTTTTGCTAACTCAGCTTCAGACTTGAACTTCAATTCAGGTCTATGATATTTCATTAATATTATACTTATATTTTCTCCATATATATTTTTATTGAAATCAAATATATGAACTTCCATTAAAGTTTTCCTAAAACCAAAAGTTAAGTTATTGCCAATATTTACGACGGCTGGAAACAACTTTTTCATGCTATTGATACTAACTTTGCTAAAATAAACCCCATTCTTAGGGATTATATAATTTTCATCAAGTTCAACATTAGCAGTTGGAAATCCTAACTTTGAACCTCTCTTAAACCCACTAACAACTTTTCCATTAATTTCAGGATATCTACCAAGGAACAATTTTATCTTTTCGATATCACCTTCATTGTATAATTTCCTAATTTCAGTACTTGATATTTCTGTCCCGTTTATCTTAAGTAATTTTACAATATTTATTTTTATAGGTGTATTTGAGAAAAACATTTTTAGTAAATTAACATCTCCTTTTGCTCCCTTACCAAATCTAAAATTCTCCCCTACAAAAATTTCTGACGCATTTAACTTTTCAATAATAATTTGCCTACAAAAATCTTCAGCTGATAAGTTTGCAAAATCACTATTAAAATCTACGATAACTATGTGATCTATACCAAGCTTATCAATAATTTTTATTTTTTTTTCAAGAGATATTATAAGTTTTTTTTCTTTTTTCCCAGTAATTACATTAAGAGGTGGGTTGTCAAATGTAAGTGCTATACTTTTACCATTCAATTTTAGAGCTTTATTTACACATTTTTTAATTATACTTTTATGCCCCTTATGAACCCCATCAAAAAAGCCAATAACTAACACGTTTTTGCTTTTTTTAAAATAACTATTATCGATTTCTTTTAAATTAATTATCTCAGCCATCTTTTAAAATATTTATAAGTTAAAACTTTGCCAAATATTTTGTAAGTCTAATATTTTTATCGGAAAATGGACACAAATTAAAATCATCTAGCACTTTATGTAAATAGGTCTTTTTTATTCCCTTTATTTTAACTGCTAAAATTTCGCCTTTCTTCAAAAAATTTATATTTAAATTTTCAAAATCAATCATTTTCAAATAGATAGGAGTATTTATTTCTAAAGCATTCAAAAATTGCTTCTTTACATAAATGACCTTCAAATTTCTAGCAAACTTTTCTAATGGTATTAAAAACTTTTTATCATAAAAATCGGCTTTTTTAGACCCAACTTGTTTATAACTATCAAAAAAATTTATTAAAGTTTCTATGCCAACAGCATTTTTTACTGAAAAATCCCCTATCTTGATTCTCTTTAAACTAAAAAGTATCGCACCGCATCCTATTCTATCTCCAATATCATTTGCTATAGATCTTATATAAGTACCTGAACTAACAGACAGCTTTATATAAATATCTGGGATTTCTATCTTCAACAAAGAAATTTTGTAAATTTTTACATAATTCTCTCCTGTATTTACACTTATTCCGTTTCTCGCATATTCATAAAGCTTTTTCCCGTTTAATTTTTTTGCACTAAAAGGTGGGATTTTTTGCTTATAGTCACCTTCAAAACTTTTTATTACCTTTAATAAATCAGCTCTTTTTAATTTTGGTACATCCATGCATTTGATTACCTTACCACTTATATCATAAGTATCTGAAAAAATCCCTAATCTTATACCAGCAATATACTCTTTATCTTTTGTCAAAAAATATTCAGAAAATTTTACAGCTTGGTTTAATAGTATTATTAATAATCCTTCGGCTATTGGATCAAGTGTCCCTGCATGCCCTATTTTGTTAAAGAAAAATTTTTTTTTAGCTGTCTAATATAATCAAAAGATGTAGCTTGAGAAGCCTTGTTTAAAAGTACAATCCCATCCAAATCAATATTTTTTTTCTCTATTTTCATTTAAATTCTCTATACAATATTTCTGTTAAAACTCTAACAACTTTTCTTTTAATTAGATCTTCGCTTACTAAAATTAGGTAGCTAATTTAAATTTATTTATTTTTTTATATATATATCCTATATTTATAGTTAACATACTTTTTTATAATATATTTTTTAAAGCGTCAATTAAATTAAATATTGACTTTTTTAAAGTCTCATAGCTAGTATAAGCTGCTGCCATTTTATGGCCTCCACCACCAAAATAATTAGCAACATTAGCAACATTTACATTTTCATCTGAGGCTCTTAAAGAAACTTTGAAACACTTCCTGTCAATTTCTTTAAAAAGTGCTGCTACTTTTACATTCTTAGCAGTTCGAAGAATTTCAATAATGCCATCGTTTGCAGAGAAAGGAAGGTTTAATTTTTTAAAATCATTTTTAAGAATATATGAGAATATCAGATTATTATTAGCATCTAATTTTATTCTTCTCAATACCCTTTCAAGCAGCTTAAACCTGTTAATTGGCTCACATTCGTATATGCAACTATATATTCTTGAAGGATTTATATTATATTCTAAAAGTTTGCTAATTATCTCATGTACATTTTTTGTTGTATTAGAATACTGAAACTTACCAGTGTCAGTAAGAATACCTGTATATAAACCTTCAGCTATTTCATTATCAATTTTATCTACAAAAAAATTACATAATAATTGATAAATTATTTCCGCAGTAGCTGATTTATTGGAGTCAACAATATTTATATCACCAAAATTTGTGTTGCTTAAATGATGATCTATGTTAATAATAAATTCTGAACTTTCCTTTATCTTTTCCTCATCTAACTTTACTCTGCTAATATCTGCACAATCAAGAAAAACAGCAACATATTTATTTTTAAAAGGTATATCTTTTAAATCTTTTAATATCTTATCGGAATAAGGTAAAAACTCATATTGGTAAGGCATCTCACTATTGCAGAAAATACAAGCTTCTTTTTTGATATTTATCAAAAATTTATAAAACGCAACAGATGATCCAATCCCATCACCATCTGGATATGAGTGCGTAAAAATTGCAAAATATTTTTGTTCATTTAGAACGTCAGCTACTTTCTGTAAATCAGAAAAAAAATCCAATATCTCCACACCTATTAGTCAATATTTTTTAATTTTAAATTTTCAATAATTGAATTAATTCTCAGCCCATTGTCTATCGATTTATCATAAATAAATCTTATCTCAGGTATGGATTTCATTTTTATTCTGCTTTTAATATTCTTCTTAATAAAACCCTTACACCCCTCTAATGCAACCATACAAAGCTTTATATTTTCAGGCTCTTTATTCATCAAACTAAAATAAGCATCCATATAACGGTAATCTGAAGATAATCTAACATAAGTTATTGTAATAAAACCTATCCTTGGATCATTAACTTTTGACTTTATTATAAAACTAATTTCTCTTTGTAAATCTATCTCAGTTTTTTTTAACCTGTTCATATTTTCATAGAGTCTTTTTTAACTTCTTTTATCTCATAAACTTCAAAGATATCGCCTTTATTCATATCTTGAAAATTCTCTATCTTAATACCACATTCATACCCAGCAGCCACTTTTTTCACATCTTCCTTAAATCTATGGATGGAAGCAATCTTCCCTTTGTATATTATTTTCCCATCTCTTATAATTCTTACAAGATTATTTCTTTCAACCTCTCCTTCAGAAACATAGCAGCCTGCTACTATTCCTGATTTTGGCATTTTAAATATTTCTCTAACTTCTACTTTAGCCTTCTCAACTTCAGCTGTTTCTGGCTCAAGCATTCCTTTAAATGCCAAAATAAGCTCATCTATTAACTTATAAATTATATCATAAGTTCTAATTTCTACTTTCTCGCTTTTTGCAAGTTCTTTTGCTTTCGGAGTTGGTACTACACCAAAACCTATAACTATCGCATTAGAGGCAGCAGCAAGAATTATATCACTATCAGTAATTGCTCCAACAGCTTTATGGATAATGTCTATTTTTATTGTTTCATCTTCAATTTTTTTAAGTGCTTGTTCAACCGCATCCAAAGATCCATTAGCATCAGCTTTTAGAATAATCCCAAGCTTTTTAATTTCAGATAATTTTACAATTTTTGAAAGTTCCTCTAAACTTATATGTTTCTTGCTTTCAGATATTTTATTTAAATTATCCAAATATGCTCTTCTCTCTAAAAGGTCTTTTGCAATCTTTTCATTCTTTACAACAAAAAATCGATCTCCTGCAGAAGGAACTGAAGAAAAACCTAGCACCTCAACTGGTTGTGAAAGAAAAGCTACTTCTATCTTATTTCCCCTATCATCTTTTAATGCTCTAACTTTGCCATATGAATTACCTGTTACAAAGAAATCCCCAACCTTTATACTTCCTCTTCTTACAACAATTGTTCCAATAGGACCCAAGCCTTTATCAAGCCTTGACTCAATAATGATACCATAGCCCTCAGCATTTGGATTTCCCTTAATTTCATGTAATTCGGCAACAAACAATATCATCTCCAGCAGCTCATTAATATTAATTTTATTCTTAGCTGAAACCTCAACACATATAGTATCACCACCCCATTCTTCAGGAATGACACCATATTCAGTTAAGCTTTTTTTAATCTTTGAAGGATCAGCATCAGGTAAGTCAATTTTATTTATTGCAATTATAATTGGGACATTTGCGGCCTTTGCATGATCTATTGCTTCAACCGTTTGAGGCATTATTCCGTCATCTGCTGCAACAACTATTACTGCAATATCAGTAACTTTTGCACCCCTTGCCCTAATTGCAGTAAAAGCTTCATGCCCTGGCGTATCTATAAAAGTTATTTTCTTCCTGTTATACTCAACTTGATAAGCACCTATATGCTGAGTAATTCCTCCAGCCTCATTCTCTGCAACATCCGATTTTCTAATTGCATCAAGTAAAGTAGTCTTACCGTGATCTACATGCCCCATAATGGTTACAATTGGGGGCCTTGGCAAAAGATTTTTGGGATCATCTTTATATAAATCTTCAAGTTCTTCTTCAAAACCAATGATTGAATATTTAAAATTATATTCATCGGAAAGAATTCCAATAATATCATTGCTCAAAGTTTGGTTTATATTTGCGAATTCACCTAACTGAATAAGAGTTTTGATTATCTCATTTGATGGTACATTTATTTTTTCAGAAAGTTGCTTTATTGTAACTCCTACAGGTAATTCTATTATCTTTTTTATTTCTGGTCTTTTTTTTAATTCGTCTTCTTTTTTTTGCTTAATTTTCTTTTTGTCTTTCAATTTATGACTAGCAATTGTTGTAATAGAATCTTTCTCAGTAACCTGTCTTGGCTTACTTCTAACCCTAGCAAACTTTTCTTCCTTATCTAATTCTTTTAAAAGGACATTTTTTATATTAAGTTTTTTTTCTTCTTCCCATTTAGAAATTTTGTCTTCTTCTTTGCTACCTTTCTTTAAAAATTTATAGTAAGCTTCTTTATTTTCTTCAAGATTTATAGAACTTTTATCCTTATCCTCAATATGATCTTTTAGCTTAGAATGTTTTATTTTTTCTGTATCTTTTTCTTTATTACCATTTGATTTAACTTTTTTTATAGCAGAAAGTAATTTCTTTAAATCATCATCATTAATGCCTGAAGAATGACTTTTAACATTTAAGCCAATCTTGCTACAAATATCTAAAACTTCTTTAGACGTCATATCGTTATCTTTTGCTACTTGGTATATTCTAGTTAAGCTCATAATTTATAAACACCTATTATTTTAACTTTTTTCTTTCTTTTCTAGCTTCATTTAATTCTTCTTCGTATTGAGACTCATTTTTTATGTCTATTTTCCAATTAGTTAACTTTGCTGCAAGCCTTGCATTTTGTCCATCCTTACCTATGGCAAGTGATAGTTGATCATCTGGGACCACAACTAAAGCAAATTTTTTCTCTTCATCTGTTAACACTTTTAATACTCTTGCAGGACTTAATGCATTTTTTATAAACACAACTATATCATCGCTATATTGAGCTATATCTATTTTTTCTCCGGCAAGTTCTTCCACTATTACCTTTACCCTTGATCCTTTAGGTCCGACACAAGCACCAACTGGGTCTACATTTTTTTCATTCGATTTTACAGCTATTTTTGTTCTGTATCCTGCTTCTCTTGCTACATTTATTATCTCTACAACTCCCTCATATATTTCAGGAACTTCAAGCTCAAAAAGTTTTTTAATTAAGCCACTATGTGTTCTAGAAACAATTATCTGAGGACCTCTAGAACCCTTTTTAACTTCTGATATATAACACTTTATTCTTTCACCATGTCTATATCTTTCACCTGGTACTTGTTCACTTAAAGGAAGTAGTGCTTCAACCTTACCAAGGTCAACTAAAGTATACCGAGAGTCGTTTTGTTGAATTATACCAATAACCATATCCCCTATTCTTTCCTTAAATTCATTATATAAAACTTCTCGTTCTGCTTCTTTTATCTTTTGAGTTATAACTTGTTTTGCAGTTTGAGCAGCTATACGCCCGAAATTTTCAGGAGTAACATCTATTTCACTCATCCCTTCTTTATTAGCTTCTGCTTCATCAAGTATTCTAAATACTCTTATGTTCCCACTCTTTAGATCTATCTCAACTTTAGCATCATACGAAACTTTATAATTCTTCTTATAGGCTGACAAAAGAGCTACTTGAAGGGCCTCTACAGTAGTATTGATACTAATACCCTTTTCTTTTTCAATTTCTTTTAATGCATTTATTAATTCTTTATTCAACTCTTATCACCTATAGTAAAATAATAAAAATAGTGGGTTTTGCCCACTACTTAATTAAAATAAAATTTATTAAAATTCTTGATTAATTATAACATGAAATAAAAATAATACAAGATTTGGCAGGGTTGAAGAAATATTAATTCCTATGTCTTTTTATATTTATGTTCAAAATTTCTGCCAAAAAACAATTTAAAAAGACATATTATTTAAAATATTTTAAAGGATGTTTTTTAAATTCGTATATCTTCTTTCTACATTATTTCTACTTACTGCCATACCTATTGCTTTTTTACTGCCAATTAATATTGCGAGTTCTTTAGCCCTCGTTACTGCAGTATACAAAAGGTTTCTTTGCAGCAACATATAATGAGAAGTTAGTATGGGAATTATCACACATTTAAACTCTGAACCCTGGGATTTATGAATTGAAATAGCATATGATAAGCTTAATTCATCTACGTCACAAAAATCATACTGTACTTCTTTATCTATAAAATCAACTTTAAATTTCTGAAGTTCAAAATCTATCTTTCTTATAAAGCCTATGTCGCCATTATAAACATCTTTCTCATAATTATTTTTCTGTTGAATAATTTTATCATTTAATTTTAATTCGATGTTACCCTTATTAACTTTCAAACTACTTTTATTAAATATGCTTTGTATCTTATAGTTTAAATTCTCAACCCCTACAATTCCCTTATTAACTGGTACGATTATCTGAATATCTCTTAATGGATCATAGCCAAACTTATTAGGTATCCTATTGCAAATAAGTTCAATAATTGTTTTGACTGTTTCTTCAGGATTATTTTTTTCTATAAAATAAAAATCTGATTTCTCTTCTTTTGGTAAGGGATATAATTTTGGATAAAGGCCGTCTTTTATAAGATGAGCATTTTTTATTATAATACTTTTACCAAATTGCCTATAAATTTTATTTAGTTTTACCACCTTAAAGGCATTGGAGTTTATCAAATCACTTAAGACATTACCTGGTCCTACTGAAGGAAGCTGATAATAATCTCCTACAAAAATAATCCTACTTTTTTCATCAAGCGCTTCAAGAAGACTCCTAAATAATCTTATATCAAGCATGGAAGACTCATCTATGATTAGCAAATCGCATGTTAATTTATTATGCTCATTTTTTAGAAAAGAATTTTGCTTAGGATTATATTCAAGTAGTCTATGAATAGTTTTAGCTTCCCTACCTGTAGTTTCTTCTAATCTCTTAGAAGCTCTTCCAGTTGGTGCAGCAAGAACAACGCTTAAATTTTCTAACTCAAACAAATTGAGGATAAAATTTATTATTGTACTTTTCCCAGTTCCAGGACTTCCCGTTATTATAAGGATTTTCTCATTAATAGCACTTCTTATTGCAAATAACTGGTCCTCATCTAAAAATATATTATTCGTCTTTGATATTTCTTCGATAGCTTTATCAATATCTAGCATATTAAAACTTATATTAAAAAAGGCGCTTTTTATTTCCTTTAACTTTTGAGCAACATAAATCTCGTCTTCAAATGTTCTTGTAAGATAAACTTTTTCATTAGAAATAATTATTTCTTTATTGTTAGAAAGGACTTCTAGAGAGGCTTCGATCTCACTTATTTCAACATCAAGAAAATCCTTAGCTTGTTCTATCAAAATGTCTTTAGGAAAATAGCAGTTACCTTCTTCTTCTAACTTTTTAAGCAAATAAATAATACCTGAAGTTAATCTAAATAAAGAATTTTTTTCAATTCCTAATTTTATAGCTATCTTATCTGCGGTTTTAAAACCAACTCCGAAAATCTCATCACATAATTTATATGGGTTATCTTTTATTACCAGTATGGTATTTTCGCCATATTTATCAAATATTTTTTTTGCTAAAGAAGGTGTTATCCCAATGGACTGCAAAAAAATCATAATATCTCTTATTTTTAATTGCTTTTGCCATTCTTCTTTGATAACACTTATTCTTTTTAGCCCAATACCATCGATTTTAGATAAGCTTTCAATATCATTGTCCAATACTTCAATAGTTTTATCCCCAAAATAAGAGACAATTCTTTTGGCCATAACAGGACCAATGCCTTTTATAATTCCTGAGCCAAGATATTTCTCGATGCTTTCCACAGAAGCTAGGGGTAAAATCTTCAAATTAGAAACTTTTATCTGCTTTCCGTATTTGGATGTAGTTACATACTCACCTAAAATTTCTACATGCTCACCAATGTCTACTCTTAAAAAATTACCAAATATGGTTTCAATTGTTTTTAAATCATCAAGTCTTAATTTACAAACTTTAAAATCATTATTTTCATTACTATAAACAATCTTCTCAATAACACCTGTAACTAAAATCTTGTTGTTATAATCATTCATTAAAATTTAATAACTTTTTATATAGTCAATAAGCTTTGTTAAATCTAATTCGGCTTTTTTCGAGCTATCTCTATGCTCTATCTCAATTTTATTATTCATTAAATATTTTTTGCCAACTATAATCTTTAGTGGTATCCCTATAAGATCAGAGTCTTTAAATTTTATACCCGCACTTACCTCTCTATCATCATACAAAACATCTACGCTGTTTTTAATTAAAATATTATATACATTATCCCCAGCTTCTTTTAAAACATTATCACTTGTGTTTGTAACAATAATAACAGCATTAAAGGGAGATACGTTTTTAGGCCATATTATACCTTTTTCATCATGACATTGTTCTATAATAGCAGAAAGCATTCTAGTTATACCAATACCATAACAGCCCATAACAAAAGGCTTTAGAGTTCCATCTTTGTCAAGAAATTTTGAATTTAATTTTTCACTATATTTTGTTCCTAATTTAAAAATATGACCAACCTCAATCCCTTTGTCATAATTTAATACAGATTTGCAATTTTCACATAAATCCCCCGCGATAGGGTAAGTGAAATTTCCCCATTCCTTTACCTTAAAATCTTTTTGTGAATCTACATTTAAAATATGATAATTTGTCTTACCAGCTCCTGCCACAAGATTTCTTCGTTTAAAAATTGAAAAATCAGCATACAAATCAACATTTTTATCTATATTAATTGGTCCAATAAAACCAAGTGGTAAATTATATATATTATTTTCATCATTAACAAACTCTAACTGGGTTTTTAAAAATTTTTGGACCTTATTTAAATTTAAAGTTCTCTCTCCAGAAATTAAAAAACAATAAAAATTATCATGTCTATCTTTCAGTAAAATGGATTTTATAATATTCGAAGGACTAATTTTTAAAAAACTAGCAAGGTCATCAATAGTTTTAATACCAGGAGTAAAAATTTCTTCCAATCTATTTTTATCTATAAGATTGCTGTGTTTTTCTAGATGCTTCTCTAATTTGACATCATATTTCTTATTATCAATTAAAAAATTTGCATTATTTATGTTTGAAGCATAACCACATTTTTCGCAATATACTATTATTTCCTCACCATTTTTAGCAAGTATCATAAATTCATGAGAAAATTCCCCCCCAATAAGACCCGTATCAGCTTCGACAACTTTATATCTTAAACCAATTCTTTCAATTATGGCACAATATGTTTCATACATTTTATTATAGTCATAATCAAGCTCTTGTTCATTTGATCCAAAACTATATGCGTCTTTCATAATAAACTCTCGTGATCGAAGCAGTCCATATCTTGGCCTTATCTCATCCCTAAATTTTGTTTGAATCTGATATAAATTTATTGGAAGATCTTTGTAAGATGCTAGTTCAGAACCAATTATAGTTGTAAATAATTCTTCGTGAGTTGGACCGAGGCAAAAATCTCTATTATTTCTGTCAGTAATCTTAAACATTTCAGGTCCATATTCAGACCATCTATTTGACTCCTGCCATAATTCTGATGGTTGTATAACTGGCATTAATACCTCTAATGCACCTGTTTTATCCATTTCCTCCCTTACTATATTTTCTATTTTTTTAAGAACCTTATAGCCTAAAGGTAGAAACGAATAAATACCTGAAGCAACTTTTCTTACAATTCCTGCCCTTATACTTAAAGAGTGACTTACTATCTCTGAATCACTTGGTTCATTTTTTAATGTGGGCAAAAAATATTTTGATAATCTCAATTAATTTTTCTCTTACTTTCCTTAAAAATTAAAATTTAAATAATAAAATAACATAATATGCAAAAAATAATTAGAAAAGAATATTAAATACCATATTAAAAGCAATAATACCAATAAACTTAGTAAAATATAGTACTATAAAAACAGAAATATAAAAAAATATTTAAATTATTTTTCCGAGCATCTGAAATTAATGATAGCAGTAAAAACAAAACTTTAAGGGCTAGAATGAATTACCTTAAGAAAACCATTTGAAGGCGAAGCGGGCATGGTTCCTCCTTTAAGAGGAGAGCGTAGCCTTAAAACTTTAAGCAAGCTTTCCTTCGCCGGGGAAAAGCTTTGAGTGTTTTCTTAAGGTAACTCATTCTAGCAAAATAATTTATCTTTATAATAGAATTTTAGATGCCTATTTATTTTTCAATTATTTGCATAAATCGTCTAATTCCTTTTTAAAATAATCAACTGCTTCTTCGGCGTCGACTCTAGCAATTACCTCACCTTTAACAAATATAGCTGCTTTTTTAATCCCGTATGCTATCCCGATATCAGCCTCTCTTGCTTCACCTGGACCATTTACAATACATCCCATAATAGCAATTTTTAGAGGCTTCTTTATATTTTTTGTAATATTTTCAACTTTATTTACAATATCAACAAGATCAACCTTTGTTCTGCCACATGTAGGGCACGATATTATATCTACGCCAAAACTTCTTAAACCTAAGCTTGAGAGTATCTCATAACCCGCTTTTACCTCATAAGCAGAGTCACCTGTTAATGAAACCCTTATAGTATCTCCAATACCTTTATAAAGTAAAATTCCCAGCCCAACAGAAGATTTTATAGAACCAGAAAATATAGAGCCAGCTTCAGTTATACCAAGATGTAATGGGTAATTTACTTTGTCAGATATAGTTTCATAAACAGAAATCGAATCTAAAACCGATGAAGTTTTTGCAGAAATTTTGAAATTTCTAAAATCACAATTTTCAAAAAATCTTACATACTCTAAAGTACTTTCAACCATTGAATCTACAATATTACCATTAAACTTTTTTAGAATTTTTTTATCAATTGAACCTGAGTTAACCCCTATTCTAATACATGCATCATTATCTTTAGCTTTCAAAATTACCTTTTTGGCTTTTTCTAACCCACCAATGTTACCTGGATTAATTCTTATACAGTGAACCCCAACCTCAATAGCTTCTATTGCAAGCATGTAATCAAATTGAATATCTGCAACTAATGGAACCTCGTTAAAATAACCCTCTTTTATTAATATTTTAATCACATCTATTGCTTTTTTATCAGGGATAGCTATTCTAATAATTTCACAATCTCTTGCTATAAGATTTTTTATTTCTTCTTTTAGTAATTCTATATTATCTGTTTTACTTTTAGTCATAGATTGGACTAATATAGGATTTAATCCACCAATTTTTTTATTTCCAATTGTGATTTCTTTCGTTTTTTTTCTTTTAAGAGTCATAATAAAAACTTTTTTAGTTTTACATATTAGTAATATCTATAGGCTTAAATATATCAAACATAAAACCTATTAAAAATAAAGCAATAAAAATAACAATGCCTATGCTATTATAAATTTGTATAGCTTTTTTACTTAAAGGCCTTTTAATAATTGCCTCACCAATTGCCACTATGATATGCCCGCCATCTAATGGAAGCAAGGGAATAACATTAGTGAAGCCTAATAAAAGAGATATAAGTGCTATCATCATTACAAAAAACTGCAGCCCCATCGAAGCTGATTGTTGCATAATAGCTACAACACCAATAGGAGAAACAGGTCTTGCCTCCTCTAAACTAAGACCCCCTGTAAAAAGCATCCCTAAAAGTTTAAAATAACTTACTATAAAATCCTGTAAAAATCTAAAACTTTCTATTAAAGTTTTCCTAAAGCCCATTTTTTGTTTCTCAACAGTTGGGCTCACTCCTAAATAACCTATTCCATCTTTATTGTCTAAAACCACTTGAATATTTATTTCTTTTCCATCTCTAATAATCTTAAAAGTTACCTCTTTGTCAGGAAACTTTTTAACATTTTCAGAAAAATCATCCCAGGTATTTATTTGTATATTGTTTATACTTACAATTTTGTCCCCTTTTTGTATGCCATATATCTGAGCGGGCGAACCGTTTTCAATATAATCAACCTGGTTAGTTGGGACAAATACCCCCATATTAAAAAATACTATTATTAGTATTAGGGCAAACAGGATATTAAAAAATGCTCCTCCATTTAACACTAAAAATTTTACCCAAAAGGGCTTGCTATAAAAAACTTTATCTTTTTTATCTAAAGGAACTTCTTCATCTCTATCCATCCCAATAATCTTGTTGTAGCCCCCTAAAGGGATTGCAGCTAACCCCCACTGCGTTCCACTTTTTGTTTTAAACTTTAAAATTTTTGGGCCCATTCCAATAAAAAATTCTTCAACAAAAATTCCATTAATCTTTGCAAAAATAAAATGGC
>Ga0255347_1001575_pt1 | contig 35641 bp, 32 predicted proteins | sample wastewater_treat_2_FD_192479 | JGI IMG/M metagenome (GOLD analysis project Ga0255347, IMG submission 192479) | Wastewater microbial communities from Lulu Island WWTP, Vancouver, Canada - plant24 | ecosystem: Engineered > WWTP > Wastewater > Unclassified | place: Canada: Vancouver, British... | reverse complement strand
TTTCGGGTGCATAATATTGCCGGTTTTTAGCTCCTTTTCCTGAATTTCCGGCAATTATATCACATATAAATACGTTAATCAAGTAATAATATCAATATGTTAAATGTTTTTCAGGGACGACTATTTAGGTTTATTCGATGGTTTTAGAAAGATATAGGAAAATAATAGGAACAGCTCTTCATTATGCCCTTTCTTAATAATCTGTTTTTCTAATTTTAATTCTCTTCCTTCATCATGCGGACCCGCATTCACGGGATTATACATCAAACTCAAAATCGACGTATGCCGAAATCTCCAGTTTCTTCTCCATCACCAAAAAACGGATATTTCAAGACTAATCCCATCATTTCGTTAACATCATCATTTCGTGTTTGTCTAAGAATGCTAATTAATTTTGGAGGATTTAATTTAATAAAATTAGAGGACTTCGACTCGCAAACAGTTGCAAATGGGCATTCTGTAATACCTTTCAAAACAGCATTATGACCCGCAACAAATTCATTTTTACTAATAACAATATTTCCATCAATATCGGCACATGGCAAAATTTTTTTTATAACAAATGCCTTCTTGTCTTTACATATTTGACATGTTTTGTTTCTCCCGGAATGCCACTTAAATTCATGTTCGCCACTTTCACATTGGAACACACACAGTGACTCTTTACAAAATTCTTTCCCAATTATCCTGTAAACAAAATAATCCATTAAACTTGGGCTTTCAATACAAGATTCAGGGTGTGCCGCATTCCATTTTTCCCAAACTTTTCGCCACGCTAGTGCACTTATTTTATCTATAAGGCCATACTGATAGCAAAAAATGTCAAGAAAACTTGATACTAAAGGGATTGAGGTTTTAATTATGCCTGTGCGTAATGCCACTTTAATTGTATTAATATCACTGGCGACATCAATTTTGTCAAAATTCTTTGCCTGTTTCCAAACGCCTAATACAATCATATCTCTAATAAACATATCCGTCTTTTTATTGCCAAATCCTTGGGTAGAGATTAAGAAATTTCTTATTTTAAGCAAATCTTTGTCGAAATAATCAAAAAGATCATAAGGTTCAATCTTTTTGTCTATAAGAATTTGGGATGCTGTAACAGCATATTTTATTCGCTTATCGCTTTGTGATAGTGATGTTATTCCTATGTTTTTTAAAAAATCTTCAGGACTTTTGTTGATTTTAGTAATATCAAACACAGTAGGGTCATCGGAATATTTTTTAAATAAATCTTCGAAATCTCTTGTGCCACGAAAATCTTGATTAGCCGCGAAGTATCTTATTTTGCATATCTCGTTGGGTGCCAAAGTATATGTGTTGTACAAGTCATAAAACACTTTTTTGTTACTCAAATAGATGCCGTTTAATATCTTACCTACTTTAATACATTGTTGTTCATCTATTTTTGGATTAATGATTTTTTCGTGGTATAACTCCCAAAATTTATGAAATTCAGAGAAATATTCAAAAACATTATCTAAAGCCTGTGTTTGCCCGATTCCAGGATAAGTTGTATAAAAATATTCGTTGATTTTTGCTATTATGTGTCGCCAACTTTCGACTGACAACTCTTTGTTTATTTTAACGCCCGTATTTTCTATCAGCTCATTTAAAAATATATCCAATGATGTTTTCATTATATCCCTTCCGCCTAATTCTTTATCAACAACCCATTAATATTCAAATCATTCCTTTGTTTGTTGTTTATCATTATTAAAAAAATATTGGGCCCGTTTTTATTTATATTTATTATTTCATATTTGCCTCCATGAGTTCAATAAATCCTTCCACTCTGGTTTTAATTTGTGCGACCATAAGAAAATTTATCTAATAAATGACCTCAAGATCAAGCATGCTCCTTCAGCCAAGCAGCAAATTCATTCACTGTTAGAACAGATATTCTGCCCAGTTGAGATTTTACGGCTAAGATATGGACGTCGCCGCTGACCAGAGCATCCGCTTTGCCCGCCACGGCAAGCTTCAAAAACATCAAATCGTTCGGATCTTTTATTTCAGGCAGCTTGCTTGTTACATTTTTAATATGCACTATTTCAGCGTATGGCAGAAAATCTGCCAAAATTATCTCCTGCTCATCCTGGCTGAGTTGAAATTTCGGATAGCTTAATACCCTCATCAATTCAGTTATTGTTTCACGGCTTACCAGGGGAATATAACGATGCTGCGTCCAGGCATCGGCAAGCCATCTTGCGCTGCCTTTGGAAAAAAGCAGCGCGGATACAATGCAGTTTGTGTCCAGAACAATTCGCGGTTTTTTTATCGTTTCTTTCGCGCCCATGCGATAGCATCCTTCACATCATCCGGTGAAATGCCCAGTTCAGCAAGTTTTGATCGCACGGCGTCAACCCTTTGAATGCGCAGGGGCGTCAGAATAATCCGGCCATTTTCCGCGTTGACTTCATAATAGTCTGCCGCACCGGTGGCCTCGATAATGGCCTTGGGCAAGGTCAGTTGATTTTTTGTAGTGCGTTTAGCCAGCATAGTTACCTCCCGAGTAATGAAGTAAGGAAACTACTTATCCCATAAACAAGGAAATTTGTCAACAATGAAATATTGTGACTTCAATAGAGCCTGCTCCTTTTCCCCCTCTTTCGGCTGATTGTAAGTTTGCCTTCGTCTAATCGTAAGGAAAAAATCAGACAGTCGCTTCAACGTTCATCAGGCGAGGGTCAGATCGTCTAAATAAAGTGGGCGGTTTGATTACTTTTTATTCGCCTCCATGAGTTCAATAAACCCCTCCACCCTTGTTTTAATTTGCCCTTCGGAATAGGCCCGGGGATCGTTCATGTCGCACTGGAGGATCAGCACGGGAATGCCCTTGTCTCTCATGATGGCTTCAGCCAGATCGACCATCCCGGCGCTTGAAGGCCTGCACGACATGTTTTCGTGCAGAATGACACCGTCCAGTTTGTATTCGTCAATCCATTTTTCGAAATTTTCAATCCGCCTTTCGAGATTGTAGGCATAGGGCGTATCCATGATCAGCTTGGCAACATGGCGCAATGTTTCTTCCAAAGTGACACATTTTTTCTTCAGGGGTGCAAAGGAGTAGGTGTAAGGTTCAAACGCAATCACAACCCCGTACTGGGCCAGGTCATACATGAATCTCATCCGGTACCAGAAAGGAATTCCCTCCCACATCACCCGATATTTTTCCTTTCCTTTCGGCATGGTTCCCTCGCCTCTGGCGGTGAGGTTTTTGATATCCGCAAGAATTTTCTTGAAAAAATTGATACCGACCTGAATACCGGGAAGAACCACGAGAGGGAAAAAAGCTGCCGAAGTTTCCGCTCCGCTGTAAGGCGACGGCACCGCTTTGCGGTGTTCAAATATTTCCCGCCACAGGTTGGACATCTCCATCGACCTGTCGAGGACTTTATAGAGCCTCTTTTCGTTCATTTTTTTGCCGGTGTGTTTTTCAATAAAAGCAATCAGGTCATAAAACTGATCCACCACATAATCAATGTTCCCTTCAAGGGTTTTTTCGTCCGTGCCGCTTACCCACTTGGGAATATCAAACATAAAAAAAGGGACATTCATTTTATCGGCCATAATCTGAAACCATTTCCAGTGGGTGTCGCAGATGGCATTGGTGCAAACCACGATATCGGGTTTGCTGATGCCTCCGAGAGTTTTTTTGATTTTGGTGTCGTACGCGCCGATGTTGGTCTTGCAATAAGAACACAGGTCGCGGGAAAAGCCCATGCTCTCGGCATGTTCAATCAGGCGCTGGGACTGTTTGCGAGCGGCAGCCACGGTTGCCATGTTTTCCGGGTGGTCGGGGAAAATATCGTAGATCCACATCATTTCGATCGGAAATGCGGCGCAGGTCCAGGCTGTCTTTTTCCAGGGAAGCGTCCTGTATAATTTTTCCATGCCGATCCACCACAGCATCGGCCACTTCAGATCTTGCGAGTGAGGCAGGGTTTTCAGTTTTATCCTGCTGTCATTTTCAGCGGCATTGTTCGTTTTAGTCATCACGCTACCTCCATCATTTCTACAAAGGCCATGAGCCGGTTCGCAAGCTGCTGGTCAGATGCGGGAGTAAAGTCTCTTTCCAGGTGGATAACTTTGTAGCCTTTTGCTTTCAGCTCATTGTTGACGGGAACGGAGTCGTAGGCATAAGGTTCACAGAATTTCACGTTTTGCGAAAGAACGCCGTCAACCTTTGTTTCTCCGAGGGCTTTATACAGATAATCGAGCCTCTTCCGAATGGTTGGCCGTGTTGCAGGCCGGGGAATGTTCATGTAGTATTCAATGAGGGCTTCCAGTGGATCGTTTTTGTCGGAAATCAGTGTCGCGAAGAATCTTTCTCCAACGGAGAGGTCGTCACGGACAACCCTGATCCCGCAATCATCCAGCGTATCCATCCACTCCACATAGGTAATGTCACTGCCGGTTAGGAGAAACCGTTTTGTTCCGGATGGGAAAGCCGGCTTCGCTTTCCAGGCGGTTATCTCCGAATCCAGCCAGTCTGAAACTTCATGCACGGGAGATGTAAGGCTTTTAATCACCGCGGCCAGGTAGTCACGGTTGGGAATGTCTTTTTCGGCTCTGAGAGCGGAGAGGCGTTGCAGCTTTTTCTTTATTTCATTGGATTGGCCAATCGCTTCTTTGATTTTTTCCGGCGTCATTTTGATGCCAAAGTGGTTTTCAAGATGACTTATGAGCCTTTGCAGCTCAACCCTGTAATATTTTTTGGCGGCTGCATTGTCCAGCAGAGGAGCGCCGAACCAGTGCAGAAAAGGAGTTTCGACATGGACCTTCCATATGTCGTAATGTCGGTTGGTATTGTTGCAACCTTGCGCGAAAATAATTCCTGCCCACTCTTTGGAATGGGCCAGCGCTTCGGTTAACCAGCTCTTTGCAGCTCCACAGAAGAAGTTGGATAAATATTTGTCCGCAGGGTCGTTGGGTTGGTGCACATCTCCCAGAATTTTATACGGGGTAAATCCGGCAGCCATGATGATTTCCAGCGGCATCTCGTGCGATGTGTCAAAATAGGCGATTTTTGGCATGTTTTGTTTTTTCTCCCGATCAATTAGACAATCGTGGCATTAAACAAATTATAATGGTAAAAATCAATATCTTTATTTTCGCCAATTGGCGACGGCAAATGGTTTGGTAAAATTTTTTGAAAATTGACGAACCGGGCAGAGTCATCAAAAGGTGTTGCGAATGGAAAAGATTAAATTAGGCATCAGTTCCTGTCTGCTGGGCAATAACGTGCGCTATGACGGTGGACATAAGCAGGATAAATTTCTCACCCACATCCTGGGAAAATATGTGGACTATATCCCGGTCTGTCCGGAAGTGGAAAGTGGCTTGGGGGTGCCCAGAGCGCCTATGCGCCTGGAGGGCAATCTTTTATCTCACCGCCTGATGATAACAGGAACGGGGAAAGATCTGACCGGCCGTATGCTTGCCTGGGCGAGCAAAAAAGCCGGAAAGCTTGCAAAGGAGCAGCTTTGCGGTTTCATTTTTAAAAGCGCCTCCCCCAGCTGTGGGATGGAACGGGTGAAAATATACGGTGAAAAATCCAAGCCGGTTAAAAACGGTGTCGGCCTGTTCGCAGAATTTTTCATGAGCCGTTTCCCCCTGCTGCCGGTGGCAGACGAAATCAGGCTTCACGATCCCGGCCTGCGGGATCATTTTATTCAAAGCATATTCGTTTTGGCAAGATGGCATGAGCTATTGGGTACAGGAAATTTCAAAGAGAACCTGATGGATTTTCACACAAAACACGAGTTGCTGATTCTTTCGCACAGCACCAGACATTATCAAGAGATGTGCCGACTGATGGCGGCACGGGGAAATTATTCTTCGCAAAGCCTGCGAAAAAAGTACATGGAATTGCTTTTGCAGTCCCTGGCATTCAAAACGACTCCTGCCAAGCATGCCCATGTTCTGTGTCGTATGATGGGATACTTGAAAAAGTGCTTATCCGCGGATGAAAAAATAAAATTACTGAACCTCATCAACCAATACCGCCGGGGGCTTGTTGCACTAAATGTCCCGGTGACGCTGATCATTCATTATGCCGGCAAATACAATGTGGCATACGTAAAGAGGCAGGTTTATTTCAATCCTCATCCTGTTCAAAGTCAGTTGCAAAGGCATGTTTAAAATGACTCTCAACATCCCAGTCGCTATTGATCAAGAAAAACGGGTTGCTTTTCTCGGGCGCCTATAATCCTCTTGACACGCTATATCTTCCCTCTTATGCTGACCATCAGCAAAAAAGACACTGATCATTGAAGCCGTTGATTGAGGAAACTGTTGGAATGTGTCTTTTTGCAAGCTCTCGGTCTCGGCAGGAATAAATGTGTTTTCATTCAATACCGCTAATGTTATTAAACGCAAATTTTTACCGGTGAGAAGCCATGCTGGACCAATATTTTAAACTGAAGGAAAACAACACCACGGTCAGGACGGAAGTCCTGGCGGGGGTTACCACTTTCATGACCATGGCGTATGTCCTTGCGGTGAATCCCGGCATTCTGGAAACCGCCGGTATGGACAAGGGGGGCGTGTTCACCGCTACGGTGATCTCTTCGGTCATTGCGACTCTGGTCATGGCTTTCTGGGCAAAGCTTCCCTTTGCCCTGGCTCCGGGAATGGGATTAACTGCCTTTTTTGCCTATACTGTAGTCCTGGGTATGGGGCACTCCTGGCAGTTTGCCCTGACAGCCGTATTTCTCGAAGGGCTGCTTTTTATCCTGCTTACCGCAGGAAATATTCGTGAAATAATCCTGAACTCGATACCGCTTGGCCTGAAGTATGCCATTTCAGCGGGCATCGGCTTGTTCATTGCTTTCATCGGGCTTAAGAATGCGGGGATCGTGGTCAGCCATCAGGCTACTTTTCTGGCGCTGGGTGATCTGGTCTCGGTGGGGAAAAATCCCGGTCCTGCTATCGCTCTCGTAACGTTGTTGCTGATTGGTGTCCTGCTGGCCATGCGAGTCAGGGGTGCTCTGCTGATCGGCATTGCAGCCGGCACTCTTCTGGGAATCCCTGCGGGGCTCACCCATCTTCCCGGGACCGTCAGCTGGGCGCCGCCCTCTCTCGCTCCTGTATTTCTGAAATTCGAGTTTGGCCAGGTTTTGTCCCTCGATATGCTTCTGGTCGTTTTTACCTTCCTTTTCGTTGACATGTTCGACACCGTGGGTACCCTGGTGGGAGTTTCATACAAGGCCAACATGCTCGATGAACATGGGCGGGTGCCCCGCGTCAAGCAGGCGTTCTTTGCAGACGCCATTGGTACCACTGTAGGTGCTGTTCTGGGAACCAGCACCGTGACGACCTATGTGGAAAGCGCCTCCGGAGTCAACGAAGGAGGAAGAACCGGTCTGACAGCCCTGACCGTGGCCCTGCTCTTTTTTGCCGCTCTTTTTCTGTCGCCCCTTTTCCTGATGATCCCCAGCGTGGCCACAGCCCCTGCCCTGATCATGGTGGGTGCCATGTTGATGACCCCGGTGAAAAATATCGCTATGGATGATTTCACCGAACTTATTCCGGCTTTTCTCACCATCATCATGATGCCCATGTCCTACTCCATCTCCGAAGGAATGATGTTCGGCGTGGTTTCCTATGTGTTGCTCAAGCTCTTCACAGGCCGTTTCAGGGAAGTGACTGCGGCTACCTGGATTCTGGCCGCTCTTTTTCTGTTGAAGTTTATGCTCTGAAAATTTTATCTTGACATCGCCGGATTTACTGTGCTACGAAATCCATCATTGAAAAAAACAGGCGAGCTGCAAATGTTTAAAAACATTTCTGAAAACATCTGGTGGTGGCAGATTTTAAATATCTGCCCATAAGCTCGGGAGAAAATGAGCATGGGCGGGGAGGGACCTTCCCATGACTCGAAAAAAACATTAATGCCATGGGAATGATTCTTGCCCATGGTTTTTTTTTAACTTATTCTGAAAAAAACGTTTAAGGAGAAGGAATATGGAACAGGTAAAAGTTGTATTACAGGACCGTGAAATACCGAAAAAATGGTATAACATCATGGCGGATTTGCCCTCGCCGATGAAGCCCCCCCTTCATCCGGGAACGGGACAGCCGGTGACGCCCGACGATCTGGCGGCCATTTTCCCGATGAACATTATTGAACATGAAGCCTCCAACAAGCGCTGGATACCCATTCCGGACGAGGTTTTACAAAAATATCTGTTGTGGCGACCGTCTCCCCTTTACCGTGCCTATCATTTTGAAAAACTGTTGAATTGCCCTGTTAAAATTTATTACAAAAACGAAGGCGTAAGTCCTGCAGGTTCGCACAAACCGAATGCAGCGGTTCCCATGGCTTATTATAACCGGGTTGCGGGAACCAAGAGAATTACGACGGAAACCGGCGCCGGCCAGTGGGGAAGCGCCCTGGCCATGGCAACACAGATGTTTGGTTTGGACTGTCGTGTTTACATGGTAAAAATCAGCTATGAGCAGAAGCCCTATCGCCGCTTGATGATGAATACCTGGGGAGCGGAATGTATTCCCAGCCCGAGCAATCTCACACAATCCGGCAGAGATTTTCTGGCGAAGTATCCCAACTCTCCCGGCAGTCTCGGCATTGCCATCAGCGAAGCCATCGAAGACGCGGTTACCAGTAAAGTCAAGACGCATTACGCGCTCGGCAGTGTGTTGAATCACGTGTTGATTTATCAATCCATCATTGGCCTGGAAGCCGAAAAACAGATGCGGAAACTCGGTATCTATCCTGACGTTGTTCTGGGATGCTGCGGCGGCGGAAGCAATTTTGCCGGCATCGCCGCGCCGTTTGTCCGCGATAAAATTAACGGTAAACAAGTGAAGATTGTAGGTGCCGAGCCGTCATCCTGCCCGACCATGACGAAGGGTCCTTTCGCGTATGACTTCGGCGATCTCGCCCAGAAAACACCACTATTGCCGATGTATACACTCGGTCACGACTATGTTCCCGCACCGATTCACGCCGGTGGACTCCGCTATCACGGCATGGCGCCGATCATCAGTCACCTGGTCAGGGAAAAACTGATTGAACCCAGAGCCTACGATCAGTTGAAGACGTTTGATGCCGGCGTCAAATGGGCCCGCTCTGAAGGTTTCATTCCCGCGCCGGAAACCAACCATGTGCTGGCGGCGGTGGTGGATGAAGCAAAACGTGCCAAAAAGGAAGGCAGGGAAAAAACAATCCTGTTTAACTGGAGCGGTCACGGTATTATCGATCTGGCCGCGTATGACGCTTATTTTTCAGGGAAATTAAAGGCTTATGAATTGCCCGATCATGAAATCACACGCGCACTGAAAGCCATCAAAGATTTTCCCAAACCTTAATTGTTTTTTTTCGTATAGCCGGTTATCGGCCATTCCCATCTGCTTTAGCGGATGGGAATGGCCCGGCTCACGCTTTGCAACCGGTCGGCAATCTTCATGAAAACACTTGACGGTTTTTCTTTTTTCCGTCACCCTTCCCGTTAATGGCCAAGAAGATACTGAAAAACAAAATACGTTGTCCGCGGCTGGGTGATGAAGTGACCTTGGAATATTGCGTTCGGGAGGCAGGAGATCTTCCCTGTTCCAGAATGATGCAGTGCTGGTCACCCTTTTTTGACATTGAGACGTTCTTAAAAAAAAATCTGGCGCCTGAACAATGGGCCGCTTTCGTCAGCTATCAACCAAAGGAAAAAATCACCAGCCTGATCGAACTGATTGAAGCGGCCAAGACAAAAAAATGAAAACTTTGGATTTATTTGACCGGGACAAATCCGATAACGTAAAAGACGCGGCGCCGCTTGCCGAACGGATGAGGCCGCAGAATATTGCCGCCTATGTCGGTCAGCAACATCTGCTGGGAAAAGATTGCCTGCTGCGGCGGGCCATCGAGGAAGACAATCTTTTCTCCATGATCCTCTGGGGCCCTCCCGGTTCCGGCAAAACGACATTGGCCAGGCTGCTGGCTACGGAGACGAAATCAAATTTTGTCAGCTTTTCCGCTGTGCTTTCCGGCATAAAGGAAATTCGAGCGGTTATCGAGGATGCCCGGAAACTTCTGGAACGAAAAAAAACAAAAACAATCCTTTTTGTGGATGAAATTCACCGCTTCAACAAAGCTCAGCAGGATGCTTTCCTGCCACATGTGGAAAGCGGCCTGATTACACTAATCGGTGCAACCACGGAAAATCCTTCCTTTGAAGTCATTGCTCCTCTGCTTTCACGGACACGGGTTTTAACACTTAAACCTTTTTCGGAAGACGATCTGCTGGCCATTCTCAAAAACGCATTGACCGACCGGCAAAACGGGTTTGGTAACATTGATGTCACCATCGGTCCCGATGTCCTCCATTATGTTGTCAGTTTGGCAGACGGTGATGCACGCAGCGCTTTAAACAATCTTGAAGCGCTCATTTCGATGATACAAAATCTACCGGAAGGTAAAAAAGAATTCTCCCTTGAATTCGCTCAAGGCGTTCTGCTGAAGAAATCTCTTTTGTATGACAAAGACGGAGAAGAACATTACAATTTGATTTCCGCTCTTCATAAAAGTATGCGCGGAAGCGATCCGGATGCCGCTTTGTACTGGCTGGGCAGAATGCTGGCTGCAGGGGAAGATCCTCTCTATATCGCCAGGCGCATGGTGCGCTTTGCCTCGGAGGATATCGGCAATGCCGATCCACAGGCTTTGGTGGTCGCGGTGGCGGCACAGCAGGCTTTTCACTTTATCGGTCTGCCGGAAGGCGAGCTGGCGTTGGCGCAGGCGGCCGTTTATTTAGCGACAGCTCCCAAAAGCAACGCTCTCTACACCGGTTATGGCAAAGTTAAACAGGTTATCCATGCCAAGGGTTATTTGCCTGTGCCGTTACATATCCGTAACGCACCGACAAAATTGATGAAAGAACTCGGCTACGGGAAAAATTATCAATATGCTCATGATTACGCGGATAGCTATGTTTTTCAGGAATATCTTCCTGATGAGATACTGGGAGAAACGTTTTATGAACCCAAGGGTACGGGGTTTGAAAAAACCATTGTTGAACGGTTGAACGACTGGCGAAAAAAGAAAAAAGATGCAGATAAGAAATAAATTTCGGATTGTGTCAAATCCCGTTCCGCTTATGGTGACCTTGAGGTTATACGTTTTTGACGCCAGGGTTTCATCCCGCACATCACTTTGCTCCAGGATGATTCCGCTGATACTGCGGGCTTCGCTAAACTCGCTCCTAACAAGTGTTTCTAAAAAGGGAAGGGAGGCCTGGTCGGAGCCTCCCAATGACATGAAGAGCGAAGGACATGTTGCCTTCCTTAGGTTATTTTGTTGCCGGCTAATCATACCCGTTATTCATAGTCGGCAATTCACCTGTTAACAAATTGAAGCACTTGTCGTGCCAAAAACGAAACAATTTTCTAAATTATTGAAATAATGATGAAAACGACGAATTTACCTCTTTTCCAGCACCTGTTATTTTTATTTTAGCGGCAATAAATGTCGACAGATTTGTTTTAGTTTTTTAAATTACTCAATGATTGAAGCCATATAGACTCATTTTCTCCGGTTTGTCGGTAATTCGACAAAATTGTCGGTTTTTTTATATCGGTTGACTTTTCACTTAAATTGTCTAAAATCACCGGTCAAGCCAGACCATTAAGGATAATAATGCGCTTTTTTAGAAAAAAAGAATTAATTATTCGCCGTAAAACTAATTTTAAAGATCCCTTCCTTCAGCCACTGGCTGTGGCCATGGTCAGTGCCGTTTTGGTTGCGCTTATTGTCACCATGGGATTTCTGGAAATCAGAAGAAATGAAAAAAACCTTCAGGCTTTTATGGAAGATCAGGCTTTAAGTACGATCGGTGTTCTGCAGCGCCTGACTGAAGAAAACTTCAAAAGCATTAACACCCCCGACCAAGCAAGTTCCGATTCCAAAACGGCAAAGCAGGAGGAAGCCTCCTACTCGAAAAAATGGGTGACTGAGGCCATCACGAATCTTGCTTTTAATCTCGATGAGCTGTGGAAACAGGGATTGATCAATAACGACTACCTGGCAAAATTTTGCGAAGATAATAATTTTTCATATATCGGTTTATTGAATGCTCATGGCAATGCTGTTTTCCAAAGCGGTCACCTCCAGACCAATATGCTCGAGAAAAATGAACTTACAGAAAACGGTCGAAAACGATCCACGCTGGAGTTACTGATATTAATTGAAAAAGCCAGATTAAAATCAAAGAAAGAGCCCGGCGGATTTATTGGTATAAGCCGCAGAGACAAAACCGGCACGGTTGTCATCAGCCTGGATGAAAAAGGAATCATCTACTGGAGTCTGAAAGTAGCCGGTGAAAAGGGCATGAACAAGATAGGCGAAGGTCATGGCATTATATACATGCAGATCATTAACAATCAAAACAAACTTTTAAGCAGCGTCGGCCAATCTGCGCCCCGCCTTGCCAATCATCATTTAATATTTAAAGATATTCTGTCAGGCAAAACCAAAATAGCCTGTTCCAAAGTCGATGATGAAGACGATAAAATCCTCGACTTTTCCGCGCCGCTTTTTCTGGATAAAAAAATTGTCGGTATTGTGAGAATCGGTCTCGATCGAAGCTCCATGGATAAAATATTGACTGAAAGCAAGCAGAACATTTTTCTTTTTTCACTTTTTATTGTGGTGATAGCCCTGTTATCCATGTGGCTGCTTTATCATGACCAGAACCGGCACCTGGCAGGTATTGTGGAGATGGAACGCCAGCTCGAAAAAGCGGAGAGACTTTCTTCACTGGGGCAGCTGGCCGCCGGTGTCGCTCACGAAATCCGAAATCCCTTAAATGCCATCAGCATTGCGGCTCAACGGCTCAACAGGGACTTTGTGCCCTCCGATCCGCAGAAAGCGGAAGATTTCAATAATATATCCGAAATCATCAAAGACGAAATCAGACGTCTCAATGGCATTATTGAAGAGTTTCTGACGTTTTCCAAAAGCCGTCGCCTGGATTTCTGTAAATTTTCGATCACGGAACTTTTGCAGAAGATTGTTAATCTGATGCGGGAAGAAGCCTCGTTGCGAGGAATTGATATTGAAACATCGTGGAAGGAACAGCCCGCTCTAATTCCCATGGATGTTAATAAGCTTCAGCAGGCTTTTATCAATTTGATTAAAAATGCGATGGAATCCATCACGGAATCACAGGGAAAAATCTATATCACCGTACGAGGTGAAGGGAAGAATTATATTGTTGTAAAAATTCAAGACAGCGGTTGCGGTATGCACGAAAAAGAGATATCGAAAATCTTCAATCCCGAATATACAACCAAAGAAAAGGGAGTGGGGTTGGGCATTCCCCTGGCTTTTGAAATTATCCGTGGACATGGCGGGGATATTCAGGTCGTGAGCCGGAAAAACAAAGGCACGACCCTTGATGTTATCTTGCCGCGGGAAAGACTCAATGAAGTGTCTTGAAAAATGGAGATTCAATTCTCATGAGAAAATTAAGTATTCTGATTGTAGACGATGAAAAATCTCAGCGGATGCTTTTACGCGATTTTCTTCGTTCAGAAGGTCATTCCGTAACCGAAGCGGAAGATGGCGAAAAAGCCATCAAAACTGTTTTAAACGATCACTTTGACCTCGTCCTTCTGGACTATAAAATGCCTGGAATGAATGGCCTGGATGTACTGAACGAAGTAAAGCGAATGAATCCCGAAATTGATGTGGTGATTATTACCGCCTATGGTACCGTAGAAACAGCTGTTGAAGCCCTTAAGGCCGGCGCCATTGACTACCTGACAAAACCCATTGTGGAGCTGGATGAGTTAGTTATTCTCGTCAACAGGATAGCTGAACGGCGACAGCTCATTCAGGAAAACAAGCTTCTCAAGGAAGATTTAAACAAACACGGTGTAACCGCGGATAAAATTATCGGTCAAAGCCAGTTAATGGCGGAGATTATCAATCTGGCGGGGCGTGTTGCCGCCAGCAGAGCCTCCGTTCTGATTCAGGGAGAAAGTGGAACGGGTAAGGAACTCCTGGCACGGTTGATTCATCAGCTGAGTCCCCGCGCCGATAAGCCCATTGTGATAGTCAACTGTGTGGCCTTGCATGAAAATTTGCTGGAAAGCGAATTGTTCGGCCACGAAAAAGGCGCATTCACCGGAGCGACGTCACGCCGGATCGGCCGGTTTGAGGAAGCAGATGGCGGAACGATTTTCCTGGATGAAATAGGCGAGTTAAGCCCCACCACCCAGGTGAAGCTATTACGCTTCCTGCAGGAACGGGAATTTCAGCGTCTTGGCAGCAATGTCAATCTCCAGGTTGATGTACGGTTTATCAGCGCCACCAATCGGGATCTGGAACAACAGGTTGCTGAAGGCACATTCCGGGACGATTTGTTTTATCGTTTGAAGGTTGTGACCATATCACTGCCACCGCTCAGAGAACGCAAGGAAGACCTACCTGTGCTCATTGATTATTTCATGGAAAAATATGCCAGGGAAAACGGTAAAAACATGAAAGGGTGCTCAGCCGAAGCCAGAGATCTGCTTTTGAAATACGACTATCCGGGCAATGTCCGGGAATTAGAAAACATTTTGGAACGCGCCGTTGTCATCTCGCGGGGACAATACATTACCACAGATGATTTACCGTTCAAATCCGATGTTCTGTCGAGAGATTTTGAAAAGAAATCATTCAGCGCATTGCGAGAATCTCTGGATGAATTAGAGAAAAAGTTAATCATTGAAGCTATGGAAAAGACGCAGGATAATCAGACCAAAGCGGCCGGCATTTTAGGAATATCGGAAAGAATGCTCCGTTACAAATTAAAGAAATACGGCTTAAAAAGCTGATACGATTTCGGCGTATTTTTGCAATGCCAGGGATGACTTTTTCGCACACCGGTCGTGCGTCGTTCCGCTTTCAGACGGTTCCGGGTCATCACTGGAAAACAAAGGGGCGAACACCCATGATGGTCTTTCCCGGAAGGTTTTCCCAATTTGCGCCCCAAGTGAGTTTGGGTATGGAATAAGGAAAGGCCGTTTCAGTACGTCGTCAGTGTTCAAAAATAAAAAATGAGGTGGTCAAAACGATATGGAAAGTGCAATAGCCAAGGCGATTCAATTGAAGTACCAGCCGGTGGCGCTCATCTGGTCAGATGAAAAGCCCGCGGATGCCATGCAGTTTGCCGAAGGCAAATGGGGCTGTGTGATGTGGCTGATTGTCCATGCGGCCAAGGGAAAACCCGCTGTCGCGGACAGGCAGACATTCGGTTGCTTTGGCGGCGGTGTCGGGCTGGGTTTCGGCAATCAATATGTCAATTTCCCCGGAGGTGAGGAGGGGTTCTGTCATTTTCTATCGAGCGGCAATGCCTCAAGAAAAAGCGGGATAGAGATTGCCGAAAAAGTAAAACCCTTTATGACCCAGGAAAGCTACGATCATTTCCTGCATGGCGAACGTTATATTCAAAGCCCGGCACTGGTGGAAAAATTTATCCGCTCTCTGCCTCTCACCGAAACACCCTCAACCTATGTTGTCTTTCGTCCGCTGTCCGATATCGATCCCGACGGGGAAAAACCGCAGACGGTCATTTTCTTTGTTAATCCTGATCAGTTGTCCGCTTTGACCGTTCTGGCCAATTATGGACGCGGTGATCATGACAATGTCACGATTCCTTATGCGGCAGGGTGTCAGAGCGTCGGCATCTATCCTTATCGGGAAGCTCAATCAAACCGACCCCGTGCCGTGGTGGGGCTCACCGATTTATCCGCCCGCGTTTATGTCCGTAAGCAATTGGGTGATCCGCACTTGATGACATTTTCGGTACCGTTTTTTCTTTACGAAGAGATGGAGCAGAATGTTTCCGGTTCCTTTCTGGAGTGCGCCACCTGGCAAAGTCTCTTGTATGAATAAGCCAACGCCATGCTCATATCTGGACAGCTTAAATGTCAATAAGATGCGTTTCGGTCTGAAAGCTGTTCAAGCTCTTCTTTCACGTTTGGGTAATCCGCAAAAATCATACCCGGCAATCATCATTGCCGGTACCAACGGCAAGGGGTCAACCGCGGCCATGACCGCTTCCATTTTGAGCAGCGCCGGCTATAACGTCGGGCTCTATACATCGCCGCATCTGGTGGATGTTAGGGAAAGGATTATGGTTAACGGGAAAAAAATATCCCGCAAGGATTTTAACCGGACGATTGAACAGGTCAAAGAAGAAGTTACGCAGCCGGTGACGTATTTTGAGTTTTTAACCGCCGCCGCTTTTGTATATTTCCGAAACCGGAAGATTGATATCGCTGTGCTGGAAGTGGGCCTTGGCGGCAGGCTGGACGCAACCAACGTCTGCACGCCGCTGGTCTCCGTTGTTACCAATATTCATTATGATCATACGGCTTATCTGGGCAATACCCTCGAATCCATCACACGCGAAAAAACCGGCATCGTCAAGCCGGGAGGCATCTGTCTGACGGCGGCGAAACAAAAAATCGTGTTGAAGGTGATGGAGGAGATCTGTCTGAAGCGCCGCGCGATACTTTACCGGTTTGGGCGCGATATAAAAATCAAAAAACAACAAAACGGCTTATTGACCTATCAGGGTTTCAGCCGAAATCTAAAAAATATAGAGATGCCTCTGAGAGGTGAACATCAGACATTCAATAGCGCCCTGGCCCTGGCGACCGTAGAGCTATGTGCCCGGAGAGGTTTTTCTGTTGATGAAGAGGCGATGCTTGCGGGTTTGAAAAAAACGCACTGGGAAGCCAGGATGGAAATTCTGCAAGAGAGGCCTCTGTTTCTCCTCGACGGAGCTCATAATCCGGCAGGAATTGATTCTTTATGCCGGGCTTTGAAAAAAGATTTTTCTGGCCGCCGGCTGATTCTTATTTTCGCCGCCCTGGCAGACAAGGATTATCACATGATGCTGAAACGGATCATCCCTCTGGCGCACACCGTTATCCTGACGTCATTAAAAACGGTTCGCGTTGCCCCGATGGAGGACATGATCAAAACAGCAAAAAAACGGGGATCCGTGCCTGTTATCGCTGAAACGGTTCCGCAGGCGATGGAGATCGCCCTGGCGATGGCGGGAGATCAAGACCTTGTATGTGCTACCGGCTCCTTTTATCTCGCCGGTGAAATTAAAGAGACATTTCCTAAACTTTTCTTCTATGGTAATAAAAAACCATTGCGGCAGCACTATTGCTCATAGGGAGCATCATGAGAATACACCGGTTTATCAAAAAAATAACAGGAGGAAGAAAAGAATATTCCGCTTCATCCGAGCTGTGGATATGTCAACTGATCGTCGTTCTTCTGATCACCGTGTTGACTTCTTTTGCCAGGGCTGCCGAAAATCTTCCGCTTTCGATTCAGGCGGACATGATCCATTACGACAAAACTCTCGACTTGTATCATGCCCAAGGAAACGTCAGCCTCTCCTACGAAGACGCACTCCTGTCGGCTGACGACGTCGAGCTGGACAGCACGAATCATACGGCCAGCGCTCGGGGAAATGCCTTCCTGCAGGTAGGTGACGACACACTGCGGGGTGAAAAGATCATTTTCAATATGCAGGATAAAACCGGTGCCGCCCATCAGGCCGATGCTTTTTACGCCAGAAATCATTTTTATATACGAGGGGATAAGATTGAAAAGACGGGTGATAATACCTATTTCATTCAAAAACCTTCGGCAACGACCTGTAATCATGCCTGTCCTGACTGGTCGATCGCCGGCAGTGAAATGAAAGTGACCATCGAAGGTTACGGCTTAATGAAGGACGCCAAGTTTCTCACGAAGGGCTTTCCGGTCTTTTATATTCCCTATCTTCCATTTCCAGCCAAGACAAAGCGCCAAACCGGCCTGATTCTGCCTTACCTTTCCTACTCCAGAGACCGCGACGGGGTGGACATAGAGATCCCTTTTTTCTGGGCCGTTTCCGATCAGATGGACGCGACGTTTTATCAACGGTATATGGGAAAGAGAGGTTTCAAGGAGGGAGCGGAACTTCGGTACTATTGGGGGGACCATTCGCGGGGGACTTTATACGGGGATTTCATGGAAGACAAGCTGCATGTTACGGAAACAGACGATGCCGCAATCAGCCGTGACTGGAGCGGGACGCACAGACGCTGGTCATATTATTTGCATCACCAAACCAATGTTGGTTCGCAGTTTTATGTAAGAACAGATCTGAAAAAAGTGTCTGATCCATGGTATTTTAAAGATTTCCGCGCACATAACTTTTATTTGACGAATTATGACGACTCGGCAGAAGACGTTTTCAAGAATGTTGCCTTTCAGGGTGATGCATCATTGCGCTATCTGATATCTTCTGTCCGCCTCAACAAAAGCTGGGCCCATTACAATCTCACGGGCCTGTTAAACTATACGGAAGATTTCGCAACCGCCCATAACGCTCAGACACTGCAAAACTTCCCGGCCATTGTTTTGACGGGCGTCAAGCAGCCTTTATTCAGGACGCCCTTCTATTATGAATTGACTGGGTCATATGATTATCTGGCCAGAGATAAGGGGGAAACAGGACATTTTGTCGATGTTGCGCCGGCGATCTCTCTTCCCGCAGACGTTTACGGCTATTTTAAACTAACGCCGCAGATTACCTTTAAAGAAACTTTCTGGAGCCGCGACGATCATCAAAGTGATTTGCGTGCAAAGACCGACGACCGGACAGTTTTTAACGCGTCTGTTTCTTTCAGCAGTCAGCTTTCCCGCGTCTTTGACGTGAACGTCAATCACTGGGAAAAAATAAGACACGAAATAAAACCGGAACTGATTTATTCGTATGTGCCCGATGTGTCCGCCGATGACGTGCCGGATTATTATTTGCCTGTGGCTTCCCCTTTTATCCTGCCTATGGCGACACTACCCGGCAATCCTTTAGAGAAGCAAAACGCCGTAGGCTGGTCACTGACGAACACACTGACCGCCCGGGTCAAGGATGCGGACGGCGCTCACAGCTATCTGGAGTTTCTCCGGCTGAAGTTGTTCCAGTCGTACGATATTGACGAAGCGAAAAGAGACGTTACTGAAAATGATGTCAGGAGAAAACCATTCTCCGATCTGGGACTGGAATGCGATCTTTCTCCCAACAGGTATTTGTCATTCAAGGCCCGTAGCCGATATAATTTTTACGATAGCTGGAGGCAGAACACTTTGGATTTGCGCTTCAAGGATGGGCGGGGGGATGCGCTGGCCGTCGGCTATCGGCACACGGCGGACTTTCTCGAAGAAATTCATTTTGGCCTGAAAGCGGTCATGAACCGCCACATCGATTGCGCCCTGGTTTCCAAATATGATCTTGAAAACTCCCGGCGGATCGAGAATTCGCTGGGGTTTACATACCACAGGCAATGCTGGAGCCTGGGACTCGAGCTCACGGAAACCGATCAGGATGTCCGGTTCATGCTGAGACTTTCGTTAGCCGGCCTGGGGAAAACAGACACCGTGAAGGCCATAGAATGATTTTTGTGGTGCCGGGCCGATAAGGTTATGATGGATGCGCTGATTTTAGCGGCAACGAGCTTTACCATTTCTGCGTCACTGGTCATTTCCCGCAGAAGGAATAAACTGCAGGAAGCATTTGCGGGTCTTTGTGCGGCCGTTTTTGTTGTGCAGGCGGCGATTGTGCTTGGTGAGCTTTTCAAAGTTGACGCCTTGCGGAAGGCTGAATATCTGGGGCTTCTGGCGATTGCGCCGCTTACCCTTCATTTCTTTCGCCTGCTGACCCGGAAAACTTCTGTCCTGTCCGGTGGAGCCGTCGCGGCTTTCGCCTTCATCAGTACGGGCGGGGCTGTCGTCGTTTTTACTCCATTGTCCACGATGCCGCATCTCAGAGCCGCTATACGGTTGTATATGATTTGCGCGCTGGCAATGGGTTATGCCGCCCTGATGTGGCATGTCAAGACAATGCCTCCGGGGAGCGAAAAAAAACGCTGGAACTATCTGCTGTACGCCTGCCCAATCGCTTTGCTGCTTTGCAATATCGACCTGTTGAGCTACTGGGGATTCACGCCGCCGGCGATCAACGGGATTGTTCTTTCCCTGCTGCTTTATTTCATTCTGTTGATCATTGCCTATCCTCAACTGAATGAACTTCATGATTTTCTGGCACGGGCGCTGGTGATCTTGATCAGCACGGTTATCGGTGCTGTCATTTTCTATCTGGTAGCTTCCTATTATAACGGCAGCGCACCTCCTCTGGCCGGTCTGCTCCTGGCTTCTTTTCTTGTCGTCATTTCTCTTTCACCGCTGCGGATGATCGTAAGAAAGATATTCAGCTTTTTCTATCCTGAAAGCAAAGGTGTTTTCAGGTCGCTTTATGAGTTTGATGAACAGCTGGAAAGGGAAAAAGCCCTGATGCTGGAAGAAATGGCGCCGGTTTTTGCCCACGAAATCCGGAATCCTCTGGGTTCCATCAAAGGGGCGGCACAATATCTCAAGGATGAAGCAACAACCGATGAGCAGAGGGAACTGCTGAATGTGATTGTTGAGGGGACGGACCGTCTCAATGCCGTTGTCAGTAAATTTCTGGATTACGCCCGCCCTTATCAGCTCCATCGCAAACGGCAAAGCGTGAACGCGGTCATTCGAAAAGCCGTCTCGATTATAGCGGCCAACAAACTGGCGGAAGAAATAAACATGATTCAGGATTTGGACGACCGACTGCCGGACATGCTGCTGGATGAACAGATGATGATGCAGGTTATTATGAATATGGCGCTCAATGCGATCGAATCCATGCCGCATGGTGGTACCCTGACGTTCAAAACATCCGAACACCAGCCGGATACCGGGGAGGGGATCAACATCATGATCCGTGACACGGGGAAGGGAATCAGCAAAGAGGATTTAAACAATATTTTCAAACCGTTTTTTACGACCAAGGAAAGAGGGGTCGGCCTGGGATTGGCCATTTGTCAGAAGATTATCAAGGAACACGGTGGTTCCATGAACGTTCAATCGGGTTCTTCAGGAACCTTATTTACCATCCATCTGAAAGCCGTTTAGCCCCGCGACGGTACAATCCGGCTTGATTTATCGTGTAAATCATAATAATCACATCTCATGAAAAAGATCCTGGTCGTCGATGATGAACTGAATATGCGGCTGGTATTAACCGCCATGCTGAAAAAGGAGGGCTTTGAAGTGTCCTCGGCATGCAACGGGAGGGAGGCTTTACAGATCCTTCGGTCCGGCACAACCTCCGTGGTCATCACCGACCTGAAAATGCCGGATATAGACGGCATGCAGCTGCTTGCCCGTATAGCCGAACAATACCCTCAAATCCCTGTTATCATGATTACCGCCCATGGAACCATTGCCACCGCCGTGGAGGCATTGAAGAAAGGCGCTTTGGATTACATTACGAAACCCTTTGAATTGGACGACTTGAAAAACATCATTTCCAAAGCGATCAAGACGAACGCCCTGAAGGAGAAAGAGCTGTCTCCGGCACCCTCGGAAATGGATCGCATCGGAATGATTGGAACCAGCGCCAGAATCATGGAGATATTTGAGGCCATTCAGAAGGTGACGCAGACAACCACAACGGTTTTGATTACCGGCGAGACAGGAACGGGTAAAGAGCTGGTAGCCGACGCCATCCACTACAATTCTCCGCGAAAAAAAAATCCGCTGATCAAAATCAACTGTGCCGCAATCACCGAGACATTGATGGAAAGTGAACTGTTCGGTTATGAAAAAGGGGCCTATACCGGAGCGGCTGTTACCAAGCCCGGGAAATTTGAACTGGCGCATCAAGGAACTTTATTTCTGGATGAAATTGCGGAAATTCCGCGCGAAATGCAGGTCAAGCTCCTGCGTGTTCTCCAGGAACAGGAATTTGAACGCGTCGGCGGGCTTCGTACGATTAAGGTGGATGTCCGCATCATCGCGGCTACCAATCAGAACCTTTTACAGCAGGTCAAAACAGGCAACTTTCGTGAAGACTTGTATTACCGTCTGAATGTCTTTCCCATCCACATTCCGCCGCTGCGGGAAAGAGCGGAAGACATCCCGCCCCTGGCGGATTATTTTCTGTCTAAATTTAACAAAAAAATGGGGCTCACCGTCGGAATAGACCGCGGAGTTAAAGATCTGCTTTCGCTCTACTCATGGCCGGGCAATATTCGCGAGCTGGAAAATATCATCGAAAGAATGATGCTGATGGCAGGCAAGGGTCAGATTACGATACGGGACATTCCCGCTGAATTACGAAAAGTCACTGATCACAGTGCTTCCCTGCCGCCCGAGGGCGATAAGAAACCGTTCAAGGAAGCATTACGCGACCGGGTGGAAGACGTCGAACGGCAAATGATCATCCAGTGTCTTGAAGAGTGCGCCGGCAATATCACTCAGGCGGCCAAAAAGATGGGATTCAGTCGCAAGGGACTGCAACTCAAAATGATTAAATATAACCTGCGGAAGGAGTGGAGGGTATCAACATGAATATTAAAATCATACCGGTTGTGTTGCTGGTTATCTTCGCCCTGATTTTTGTGGCTCAGAATGTCACGGTTGTGAAAGTCAGTTTTTTATTCTGGGATATTTCCATGTCGAGCGCGGTGCTCTTATTTTTTTCTCTGCTAATCGGCTTTACCATCGGGTGGTTTCTCCATAGTTATCTGTCCTACCGCAGAGATAAAAGGGAAATCGAAAACCTTAAAATCAATCACCGGTAAAAAAATGATCGCTGAGGTTGATCATTTCGATTTCTTTGTTTTTTTTTGAGTGGAGGTTCTTTTGCGGCAGATTGAAATAACGGTACAATCCGTCGTAAATGTAAAGGACGGCCTTGACGTAGATATCGCTGTGGTTGTAGGCAAAAACCGCTTTGTATTTACTGTTGTAGTTACCGATGTTCTCTCCTGATAAATGATTGGCGTGAAGGTAGTTTTCCACACTGAAAATCGCATCTTCGATAGAAAACGGATCCATGTCACTGTCGATACCGTTTGAATCTACAAAAAATGCCAGCAGGGATGACGGAATAAATTGTCCCCAACCGATGGCACCGGCATAAGAGCTGGTAAAATACGAGGTCGGATGGCCGGTCTGCATAGAAAATTTATACAGAGCGGTGAGCTCACGAACAGCAAAATTCTGCCGGCCGGTATAAAGATATTGGGAGACGAGAGCATTGAACGCCTGATATTCGCCCCGCTGGCGATTGTCGGCAAAATTGGTTTCAATACCAATGATGGCTGCGATCAGTTCCTTGTGTATGCCGTGTTTCGCTTCGGCCCCGGTTAGGATGTCCAGGTGATCTTTAATGAAGATGGTTCCCTGTTTAATTCGGGCATCCACGTTCATCAGTTTGAAATACCAGCTTACGTCGAACTTTTTATCGTGATCAATCTGCTTTTCCGCAGATTTTTGAAAGCGCTGGCCTATCTCGGAATGAAGCCGGAATGATTCATGCTGAATTTGCGCATCAAACCATTTTACGGGGACTCCGTTGGCCGCCAGCCTCTGTTTAAGTTCTTCCATTTCTGTGGGCGGAGGCGGTTTTTCTTCCGGTGGATCAACAGCAGAATGATCTTCATCCTGCTGCTTTTCCTGCAGAGGTTGCAAGGGTTCCACGTTTTTTGTCTGGAGGTGGTGGGACACGCAACCTGAAAGGATCAGCAAAACAGAACAGATGATCAGACAATTGAGAAATTTCCTTTTGTGCAAAGCATCGATCATGTGATGATAAATACTCATATGGTTATCTAACGATAACCATCGGTCTTGTCAAATATTTTCATGATGGATTTTCGATTTTCTGTTTTTCCCAATCCCTATCCGTTCTTGTAATAACATCAGGGTTACGGTATAGATTCTGGCGGACAACGCGGTTCTCGGTGATCGGCAGCAGATTTAGAAAAGGTGATGATGAGCAGGTGATTTATGATAACCAAGCAGGATATTATCAATGAAGCCAGACGGCTTCAATTTGCCGATATCGGTTTTACCACGGCTGACCCGTTTGAATCTCAAAAGGAATATCTGTTGAAAAGTCAGGAAAGATATGGCTGGGCGGAAGCTTTAGGGCTTGAACTGGTTTCGGGAACAGATCCCAAAACTATTCTTTCCAGCGCTCAATCCATCATTGTCGTTCTGCAGTCGTATTTTGAAGAATCTTTCCCGTCAAAGATGGAGCGTCATTTCGGGCGCTGCTACATTGATGATGACCGTATGACCAAAGACGGGTTGGCGCTGAAAATCAAGGCACTGAGGAATTTTTTGAGAGAGGGCGGTATTGATTCCAGGGTGCCCTTTAACCTTCCCCATCGTTTATCTGCCGCCCGTGCCGGTCTGGGAACATTTGGTAAAAATTGCCTTTTTTATGCGCGACGCGTTGCCGGTGAAAGTTCTTTTGTTTTTCCCATCGCGCTTGTGGTTGACCGGACGTTTCCACCGGATGAACCTTCTATTGCCGTAGACTGCCCTGAGTGGTGCCGGAATGCCTGTGTGGCCGCCTGTCCCACCCATGCCCTCACAGGCAACGGGAAAATGGATCCCCGGCGATGCATTTCTTTTTTAACCTATTACGGAGAAGGGCTTACGCCCATGGAACTGCGCGAACCGATGGGGTTATATATTTATGGATGTGACCGCTGTCAGAATGTCTGCCCCCGGAATATCAACTGGATGACGCAGGAGAGGCGGCAGAATCCACGGGTTGCGCAAAAAGCTGCCGACTTCGACCTTGCCCGACTTCTGCATATGGACCGTTCGTATTTTCTTCAGAAAGTGTGGCCGCACATGTTTTATATGTCTGATCAAGACCTCTGGCGCTGGAAGATGAATGTCGCCCGCGCAATGGGGAACAGCCTCGATCCGGTTTATGTTGTCGATCTGATCCGGGCCTTTGAAGAGAACTCTGATGAGCGTGTCCGGTCCATGATCGCATGGGCACTGGGACGCATCGGTAATGGAGAGGCGGTCTCGGCTCTTGAGCATTTTGATCAATCGTGCGGAGGGATGATCCGGCATGAAATCAAGCTGGCGCTTGTGTCAGCCGGGGCAAAACCATAAAGCTATTCATCTTCAGCAGTAATGTCGGTTATTTCAAGATTTCGCGTGCCGCCGGGCGTCTGCACGCTGATTTCACTTCCCACAGCCTTTCCGATCAGGGCTTTGCCGATGGGCGATGTCACGGAAATTTTGTTCCGGCTGATGTCGGATTCATAGGGGCCAATCAGTTGATACTTGATTCGTTCACCGCTGTCGCTATCTTCCAGGCTCACGTAGCAGCCGAAGACCACTTTTTCAGTATTCAGCCTCTTGAGATTGATAATATTGGATATCGCCAGCTGGTGCTCCAGTTCTTGCATTTTTCCATAGAGAAAAGATTGTCTTTCTTTTGCGGCCGTATATTCGGCGTTTTCCGAAATATCACCGTGGGCCCGCGCCACTTCAATATCACGGACATTTTCCGGAATAGACACATTCTTAATCCTGTCCAGGTCCTTCTTGATTTTTTCAAAACCAGCTTTCGTAATCGGTACTTTTTCCATGATTGCTCCGGATTTTTTTACCCTTCCTGACGGATTGTATTTGACAAGAGGCAGGATGGACACCGTTGTGATGTCTAGTAAAGAATAATTGTCCTGTCAAGAAACATTTATTGGCTATGAGTTATTAATTATGTTATTTGTGCCATAACTTCGAACAAGAGGTTTTTAAAAAGGCCATGCTGGATAAATATAATAGAGAAATTAACTACCTGCGTGTTTCCACAACCGACCGGTGCAACCTTCATTGCGCCTATTGCCGCCCCAAAGAAGGCATTTCTCTGCAAGGGCACGAAGATATTCTTCGTTATGAGGAAATCATCCGGGTTATTTCACTTGCGGTCAGGATGGGATTGATCAAGGTGCGGGTGACAGGAGGCGAACCTCTGGTACGCCGGGGATGCGTTGAATTTCTTTCTGCTTTAAAAAAAATACAGGGTTTAAAAGACATCAGCCTCACCACCAACGGAATTCTTCTGGAGCAATATGCCGGGGATATTTATGACGCGGGAGTCACCCGTATCAATGTCAGCCTTGACTCTCTGAACAAGGATAAGTATTTTCATATCACGGGCGGTGGGGATCTTGATGCCGTTTTACGCGGCATTGCCCGGGCTGAGCAAGTCGGCTTTTCACCGATCAAAATCAATACGGTTCTCATTAAGGGATTTAATAACGATGAGGCGCTGGACTTTGCCCGGTTAGCCGTGGATAAACCGTTTCAGATCCGTTTTATCGAATTAATGCCGATGGGAAAAACGCAACAGGACTATGACGAGGTTTACATGCCGACATCGGAGTTAATTAAAACCATCAGTCAGCGGTTTCGGCTGGAACCTCTTCAGGGCAAGAAGAACAAATCAGACGGACCGGCGAAAATATTTAAGGTAAAAAACGGATGCGGTGAAATCGGCTTTATCAATCCTGTCAGTGATCATTTCTGCGCGACCTGTAACCGTTTGCGCCTTACGTCCGATGGAAAGCTCCGGGTTTGTTTGTTAAATGAAGCAGAGGTTGACCTGAAAAAAGCATTGAGGGAAAATTACAGTGATGATGAACTGGAACAGCTCATCTGGGACGCCGTGCTTTTAAAACCGAAACAGCATGATGTGATCTGCACGGACAACAGCATCAAGAAATGTTTACGCATCATGTCAGAAATCGGCGGTTGAAAAAAACTCAAGAGTGCAATTTGACAAAAATAATGTATAATCACGCGTGCAGAACCCAAGAAGCCGATATCGGGTTTTCGCTTGCCAGGCGGTTCCCTGTGCATTGATCGTAAAGTTGCGTAAAGATAAGCAGGAGCGGCGCAAATGTTTTCCGATAAAAAAACGGAAGATTTTCCCGACAGACCGAAAAGAACACCGAGAAAAGATTATTTATACACGAGACAAAAAGAACTGGTTCTGGATCTCGTCTCTCCTTTGCCCGGAGAAAGGCTTCTCGATATCGGCTGCGGGGTGGGTAATAACCTGCAAATGTTTAATGATAAATGGTGTGCTTTAACCGGCCTTGATTTCTCCAGGGGAAAAATCGCGATTGCCCGCGAGCGGTACGGTGACCGCGCTGAATTTGTTCTGGCGGAATCTACGGACATTCCCTTTTCCGACAACGAATTCGATATTGTCACGATCATTAATTTCCTTGAACTCACCGATAACCCCCGCAAGGCCATCGAAGAAGCGATCAGGGTTTGCCGCAACCGCGTTTTTATCGGGTTTCTTAATAACTATTCTTTTTTTGGAACACGGCAGGGACTGAAGAAAAATTTCGGTTTTCATCTGTCCCGTAAAATGCGCTTTTTCAGTTATCCTGAAATCAAAAAAATGGTTGAGGAGATTGCCGGCAGCACCAATATCAAATGGGGTAGTGTGCTTTATTTCCCCGCAATTCTTTATGATGTCTTTGAAGAGTTGGAAGAAATATTTCCTTTGAGAAAAAATCCTTTCGGCGCTTTTGTCGGTATGGTCTTTTCGGTGAAATATACGTACCGCACCGCGCAGAGCCCTGTTGTGAATGCATTTCAGTTTCATGACGCCAATGCCCCCAAACCGGCTCCGGGGACTGTGAGGGACATGCTGAAGCAGGTGTATCATGATTAAAGAAGCCATGCTCTATGAAAAGGGTGATGAAGGGCAGGTGCGCTGTAATCTGTGTGCTCATCGGTGCGTTCTGAAGCCCGGCCGGCGCGGGATTTGTGGTGTACGGGAAAACAAAAACGGCGTTCTGTATTCTCTGGTGTACGGAACGGTGGTTGCCGAAAATCTTGATCCGATCGAAAAAAAACCATTCTTTCACGTTTATCCCTCGTCAAAATCGTATTCCATTGCGACCGTAGGATGCAATTTCAGTTGCGATTTCTGTCAAAATCACGACATTTCCCAAATGCCCCGGAAGACGCGTATCATTACAGGGGAAGATCATTTGCCCGCTCAGCTGGTTGCCAGAGCAATACAAAACAGAGCGAAAACCATCGCCTATACATATACCGAGCCGACGGTATATTTTGAACTCGCATACGATACAGCAAAAATTGCCGCAGAAAACGGCCTGGCCAACGTATTTGTCACCAATGGATTCATGACGGCTGAAGCCGTTGAAAAAATAGCGCCGTATCTGACTGCCGCCAACGTCGATTTAAAATCTTTTCGTGATGAATTTTATAAAAAGTACTGTGGCGCCAGACTCCAACCTGTTCTGGAGAGTCTGCAGTGCATGAAGGAAAAGGGAATCTGGGTGGAGATTACCACGTTGCTGATTCCCGGCATGAACGACAGCGAGGAAGAACTGGAAGACATCGCCCGTTTTATTGCGCGACTGGGTAAGGAAACACCCTGGCATATCAGCCGTTTCCATCCCCAGTATAAAATACTGAACTTGCCGGCCACCTCGATCGCCTTGCTCAACCGCGCGGTTCAGATCGGCAGGGAAGCCGGACTGAAATACGTTTACAGCGGCAACGTTCCCGGCGATGATGGAGAGAATACGCGCTGTTTTCACTGCGGTAAACTGCTGATCGGGCGTTACGGTTTTAAAGTGACCGGTGTTCATCTTAAAGATAAAAAATGCGAACAGTGCGGAACAGACCTGGACGGGGTGTTATGAGTACAATGGTGTAAGTCAGCGCGGGTAGAATTGATGACCCATTCATTCGATTGTCTGCTGGATCCTTTCCGAAAGGAGTAAAAAATCAAGAGCCATAACGTCTTCCGTACAAATTCATTTGAAAAATAGCCCCTCCGGTGTTAGATTATAACCGGCGGTATTGTAACAACAAATTACTTTCTACGGCTGGAATCAGCCGTGAAAGCGAACGGGTATTACCGGAAGGAGAGATAGTTTATGGAATACACTCATGAAGTTGAACAGATGTGCGTAGTTGCCAAGGGCGCGAAAAACAGCCCTGCTCCGATTCCGCAGGAGGGCAAATGGACCATGGTGAAAGAAATCAAGGACATCAGCGGTCTTACCCATGGTGTCGGCTGGTGCGCGCCGCAACAGGGAACATGCAAGTTGACCCTGAACGTCAAAGACGGGATCATTGAAGAGGCACTCGTCGAATGTCTCGGTTGCACCGGCATGACCCACTCAGCCGCTATGGCTGCCGAGATTCTGCCGAACAAAACCATTCTGGAAGCGCTGAATTCCGACCTTGTCTGCGATGCGATCAATACTGCGATGAGGGAAATTTTTCTGCAGATTGTTTACGGCCGCTCACAGACAGCTTTTTCCGAAGGCGGGCTGCCGATCGGAGCCGGACTCGAGGATCTGGGCAAGGGACAGCGCAGCGTAATCGCCACGATGTACGGCACCAAAAAGAAAGGTCCCCGTTATCTGGAAATTGCCGAAGGGTACGTACTGGAAATCGGCTTGGATGGCGACAACGAAATCATCGGCTACAAATTTGTTAATCTGGGCGTGATGATGGACCACATCGTCAAGGGTATGGATCCAGCCGCCGCTCTGGCGAAAGCAACCGGAACTTACGGCCGTTTTGCTGAAGCTGTAAAAGTGATCAATCCCCGTAAAGAATAAGGAGTAGAAAAATGGCTTTATTTGAAGGATACGAAAGACGAATCAAACAGATCACTCCTTTTCTCGCGAAATATGGAATTTCCTCGCTGGAGGAAGCCGAAAAAGTATGCCTCGAGAAAGGCGTGGACGTCAGAAAAATTGTCAAGGAAATTCAACCGATTTCATTTGAAAACGCCGGCTGGGCTTATCTGGTCGGCGCGGCCGCCGCCATTAGAAAAGGCCAGAAGGTGGCCGCCGATATCGCCGAAACGCTGGGTGAGGGACTGCAATCATTCTGTATTCCCGGCTCGGTCGCCGATGACCGTCAGGTGGGCATCGGACACGGCAATCTCGCTTCCATGCTGCTTCGGGAAGAGACAAAATGCTTCGCGTTCTGTGCAGGCCATGAATCATTCGCTGCCGCTGAAGGTGCTATCGGGCTTGCGAAATCGGCCAATAAGGCACGCAAAGTTCCCCTTCGCGTCATTCTCAACGGACTGGGAAAAGATGCCGCTCACATTATCGCCCGCGTCAACGGATTCACCCATGTCGCAACGGCATTCGATTACAAAACCGGAAAAATTTCCGTGACAAAAGAGAAGGCCTATTCCCAGGGCGAACGCGCCGCAGTTCGCTGCTATGGCGCCGATGACGTGCGCGAAGGCGTGGCCATCATGCATCTGGAAGGCGTCGATGTGGCCATTACGGGTAATTCCACCAACCCGACCCGCTTCCAGCATCCGGTAATGGGCGTTTATAAAAAAGAATGCATCCTCGCCGGAAAGAAATTTTTCTCTGTGGCTTCCGGCGGCGGAACGGGAAGAACGCTGCATCCGGACAACATGGCGGCCGGTCCCGCCTCTTATGGCATGACCGATACCATGGGCAGAATGCATTCGGACGCGCAGTTTGCCGGATCGTCGTCCGTTCCCGCGCATGTGGAAATGATGGGACTGATCGGCATGGGCAACAACCCGATGGTGGGCGCGTCAGTTGCCGTGGCGGTGGCGGTTGAGCAGGTGATGAAGTAAAACTTCTCAATCAAGCAGCACTGTCCGCACAGGTGGACAGCGCTGTGACCATCATGTCTTGGGGGCAGTTCCATGACGAAATTGAGGGCGCTTCAGGCAAACATCGTTACACTTCAAGTCGACGCGATTGTCAACGCCGCGAACTCTTCGCTGCTCGGCGGAGGCGGGGTGGACGGCGCAATTCACCGCGCGGCGGGTCCGGAGCTTCTGGCGGAATGCCGGACGCTGGGCGGCTGTAAAACAGGCGAGGCCAAGCTCACCCGGGGCTACAATCTTCCCGCGAAATTTGTTATTCACACTGTTGGTCCGGTCTGGCATGGTGGAAACAAAGGCGAGCCGGGACTTCTTGCCTCCTGTTACCATAACGCTCTGGCTGTTGCCTCGAATAACGGTATCAAGACCATCGCCTTCCCCGGCATCAGTACCGGCGTGTATGGATATCCGATTGAATTGGCGGCAAGGGTGGCTGTTCAAACGGTCCGTGAGACGGCTGAACAATTTTCCAACATCGATGAAATAATTTTCTGCTGCTTTTCACAAAAAGATTTAGACATTTACGAAACTTGTTTAAGGAGAGAGTTGTCATGAAGCGATCTTCGCTCAAGCTTGGCCCAAGCCATCGAGTCATCGGATCAACCTGTTTCCCAAACAGCCTCGCTTGACGGATAAACGGACCTGTGTTAAAAAACAATAAATGATTCAGGCTTGAAAATTTCATGGTCATAGCCGGGCTCCAATAAGTGGGTCGAAGCAGAAAAAAATTTTGCGCGACAGATTTTAAAAGTATGTTTCGCGGAAAGCAGGGAATTCAACAATATCAAAAAAAGGAGATCAGGATGCATAGGCTGAAAAATGAGCAGGGGATGTCAGCGATAGGCTGGATACTGCTGCTTGGTTTGATCATTACCATGGCTGTCCCTGTGATGAAAATCATACCGATGTATCTTAATTCCATGAAAATAAATTTCGCGTTGAAGGATTTGAAATCAAAGCTGTCTGAAAGAGGGGGAACCATCGCGCCCGACGAGGTAAAAAAAATACTTGTTACTCTTTTGGATGAAAAGATGCTTGAAGATATTACGGCAGATGAAATCACGATATCTTTTGAAAATCAGACTTATAAAATTCGTATCCAGCATGAGTATAAAAAGCAAATTGTCGGTCATTTATCTGTTTCTTTGATGGCCGACCGCTCTGTTGAGTTATCACTGCCCAGGTAGTATTCGACACACATCATCCATGCCTTGCGGCAACGTGACCGTACCGTGCCTGCTTGTGGACTTCTTTTTAGCCTTCCTGTTTTGACCTTGAATCCCGGTCGCATGAAAATGTTTCCGTTATGGAGAATGATATGAAGGCGAAAGAAAGCAACAAGGGCAAAGGCCGAGTCGTTAATATTCTTCGTTGTTCTGATAAAACCCCCTACACAGGCATCACCAAGAATGTTGAAAAACGGCTGCGTTACTTGACCGGGAATAAAAATATTTTACAAAAGGCGTGGGTGTGGTAACAATATTTTCCAGAACACGCTAAAAACCCAAGACGGATGTGCTGATGGACTCACTGCCGATTCACGTTCTCCTTGATCACCTGAAAACCGTGTACGAGGAAAAGATGCCCTTTAACAAATACCTGGGGATCAAAATTGATTCCCTTTCTGTGGAGGGCGTGGTTGTTCGCATCGATATGAGAAATGAACTGATCGGTAATTTTCAAAAAAATATTCTGCACGGCAGTGTCATATCAACGATTCTCGACTTCACCGGTAGCGTGATTGCACAAATACATGTCATCAATGAAATGAAGGATGCTTCTCTGGACAAAATCGCCAAACGCCTGACCGGTATGGGAACGATTGACATGCGGATCGATTATATGCGCCCCGGGAAAGGCGAATATTTTCTGGCGACCGGCCATATTTTGAGACTCGGGCACAAGGTGGCTGTGACGCGCACGGAATTCGTCAACAACGAAGGTGTACTGATTGCTGTCGGTACCAGTACTTATATCGTTGGGTAAAAACCGCGGGAACAAGAGAATCGGGATGAATATCGAATGCCCTAATTGTAAGTTCAAATATGATGAAAAAGACATTGCGCACATTTTAAAAAGCGGAAGCTGCCAATGCCCCATCTGCGAGAAGAAAATTCCTGCACTTTCCGCCGGGCAGGCAAACACCCCGACCTCCCCGATTATGAAAAGCCAATACTTGAAGCCCGCTTCTATTCTTCTGGGAATTGTGGTGGCATTATTTGTTGTTTATTTGCTTGCCGCAAAGGATAAGGTGCAGACAACGGCCGGTCTTGTTACCCCGGTAGCGACGGACCATGCTTCGACTCTTCCTGAGTCTGTTCCCGTTCCGAGAGCGTCTATTGAGACACCCCAAACTCCAGAAGCAATAGCAACCCCTAATGCATCTCAAACGAATCAAATGCCGGATAAGTTGAAGATTATAGAGCAAATCGCTGCCATGTATCATGTCAGTCACTCTTATACCATGGAAGGTGGATTCGTCTGCCTGGATATGGCCATTGATGTCTGGAATCAGTTAAGGACGAGGGGGATCGAATCCAAAATCATGGGAGGAATCCTGACGGAGAATATTACCGCATGGAATTATCGGCAACTGGCCATGGAAGGCAATCACGCGTGGGTGGTGGTGGCCGTCAGCCCCACGGAAAAAGTAGCGATTGAAACAACGGCGGGTACGGTCATCAAACGGGGAACTTCACAAGCGGCACCTTATTTCAGAGGCATCGCCTTCGATAATCCCGCAGAGATAAAAAGATTCGAGCTTTTGCGAAAAGCAACTTATGCGAACTGCCGGGCCACTAAAGAGATGATCAACGACTGGAATGAAAACATGACCGGAAAGCAACTGCGGCCGGAGGATGTTATTGCCAGAAGATCCCAGATTGAACAAAGAAAAAATGATTGCGAGAATTCTTTTAATGCCTTGAAAGAATTTGAATCCAAGGCGATTTTTTACTGATACCACCACCTTATTTTTCACTCGCCTTCAAATCAGACAGTGGCGTAAAAGGGATGGTTAATTCATAAATCCCTCGGGACAGGACGGTTTGGACGGGGAAAGGCGCCTTTTCAAAAACTTTCAACATTGATTTATTGGTTGCCAAAACATCTGCCGTAAATCCTTTAATTCCCTCCTCGCGGGCGGCTCGGATCAATAGCTCAAAAAGATACGAGGCAATACCCTTACCCTGATAATTTTCATCCACAACAAACGCGACATCGGCAAAGGCATCCTGTTTTGTCCGGACATAACGCGCTTCGGCTATTATTTTTTCAGTTTCAGCGACTTCGACGATGCCAACGATAGACATGGTCCAACGGTAATTTACGTTGACATATTCCTGCATCTTGCGATGCGGCATGGTCTTGATAGACGTAAAGTAGCGGGAATAAACAGCCTGATCCGAAAAACGATAGAACAAGTCGCGCATCTTTTCCTCGTCGGATGGCTTGATGGGGCGGAAAAGAACCTTCAGGCCATCTTTGAATTCATGCGTTCCGATTAACCTCGCCGGATAAAGATGTCCGGATTCGGGGAAATAAATCTGATCGGCATAAAGCAGTTTTGCCTCTTTGGCTTGCCTGACGAGTTCTTCTCTGTCATCGGGATGGGCAATGTCAATCAGCTCCTGAGCGCGTTCCCGCATCGTTTTACCCATCAGATAGGCGACGCCGTATTCGGTTGCCACCAGGTCCATCGACTCACGATTGGTGAACTGGAACGGCAGATTGTCAACCGAAAGAACAATATTCGGTTGACCTTTTAAGTTGCGGCTGGGTAATCCAAAAATTGTACGACCGTTCTTGGACAGTTGGGCGCCAATAAATAATTCCTGTACGTTTCCGGGACCGGCGGTAACGTTGCCCTTACCGGCATGCAATGCAACATTGCCTGTTAAATCAATCTTTCTGGCCGGAAGAATAGCAATCATCCGGTCATTACTGCCGATGATTTTCGGATCCGTAATGACATCTTCAGGTTGAAAGTCAACCAGTGGGTTACGGTCAAGCCAATGCATCAGTTCTTTGCTCCCCAGCAGATAAGAGGCGGAACATTTACCCCGGAATACACCTTTGTATCGGTTAGTGACGGCACCGCTTTTGACCAGCTCCATGATCGAATCGGTGAAAAAGGGAGAATGAATTCCCAAATTCTTTTTGGTTTGCAACTGAACGGCCAGCGCTTCATAGAGGGGACCGATGCCGAGAGACACACAGCTTCCATCTTCCACCACAGCGGCAATATTGGCGGCTATTTTCAGAAAAGTATCTTCGAGCGGCCAGCGCGGGATATAAAGGGGCAATTCCGTTGACTCGACGAAGTAATTAAATTCGTCCACATGAACGAGAGTGTCGCCCATGATACGGGGAGCTTTGGTGTTAATCTCACCGACAACGAGTTGAGCCGTTTCCATGGCCTGCCTTTCGACGTCAACACCTACCAGGCAGGCATAACCGTTTTCATCCGGTGGAGAAATCTGAATGAAGGTTGCGTCAATATGAATCGCTCCCGATTTAAAGAGTGAAGGTATTCGTGAAAACCTGCTGGGAATCAGATCGATTCGTCCGGCACTGATTGCTTCGGATGCAATCCAACCGGAGAAGAATGTCCTGAGCCGGAATTTTCGCGAGTATCTTTCATCTATGGGTATGGTATCGCCGATACTGACCAGCTGAATCAATTCCAGGTCCTGCAGGTTCGGTTCTTCCGAAGACATTAGATTTTTAACTAATGTTCTGGGTTCCGCCATTCCCGTTCCCAGAAAAATGGCCATGCCCGGCTCAATATGGGATAAAACTTCCTTGGGAGAAACGATCTTATCTTTCCACATAAAATTTACCTGTCTTATTTGAAGATATTTTGATTATATGAAGACGATCTTCAGGTGTCAAGAAAATTAAACCCTATAGAGGGGTGTGATAACTAGGTTCTGTCGACATTCATTTTAACCAAAGATATATTGCTGCAACAAATACAAAAGACAAGTATGACGATGCCAACTTGTCATAACGCGTCGCTATTCGTCTGAAATGTTTGAGCTTTCCAT
>Ga0255347_1001571_pt1 | contig 35697 bp, 32 predicted proteins | sample wastewater_treat_2_FD_192479 | JGI IMG/M metagenome (GOLD analysis project Ga0255347, IMG submission 192479) | Wastewater microbial communities from Lulu Island WWTP, Vancouver, Canada - plant24 | ecosystem: Engineered > WWTP > Wastewater > Unclassified | place: Canada: Vancouver, British... | reverse complement strand
TGAGAACAGCCCAATTTTTAGAAATTTGTTTTAAAAAACATTTTAATACAACTTTTTGCATAATAAGACAGTTGATTATTTTTGCCCGTGTGTAGCCTCGTAATAACACCTTTTGATCTTGAAAATTCAACCTTAATCAGATTGACTTTAAGGGCTTTGGTAATTATCCTTATAGATGGGAGTGGTTAGGTCCCGGTGGGCCTCCCGGTCTTCAAAATCGGTGTCGGGTCGCGTTGCGAGCCGTGGTGGGTTCGACTCCCATCCATTCCCGTCTTTTGATACGCCTCCCATCACACAAACCATAAAATAAATATCGGTCCGGTACAGTTGTTTTATGACCTTTTTAGAATCAAAATTTACTGGTTTTTATCCGTATTAATTTCTAAATCGCCCAATCAAAACCAATTAATAGCAAAATGAAAAGAGATAATATTTAATATGTAAATCTTCAGGTGATTACAAAAATTTTATTTGTTTTATGATGTAAATTTTTCTGGCGCTGCCCCAATTTGTAATTGTTTTTCCACTGCAAATTCTTTTCGATAAAGCCATCCGCTCGCAGAAATTAAACCCGCCATGATCCATTCATATGGCATGGCAAAGGAATCAATGCTGAAACCCTCGAGCAGAAAGGCTAATAAGAATAATTGCCCAGCCAACCCCATAATTTTCAATTCAGATGTTTTGCTTCGCCTGGTCAAACCAGCGCTGCGCCACAGCACATACAGCCACACGAGGAAAATAGCCAACCCAATAAATCCCGTTTCTGAAAGCAAACGAGTCCACAAATTCTTTGAGTTTGGTATTTGATTTGCCTGGTAAATCACATCACGAATCTCATAACTTTCCCAGCCAGCACCATGCAATCGATCAAAAATATAAAACCCAGAATTGCCCAGCCCAACGCCGAAAGGATAATCAGCAAAAACATTCCAGCCGCTCAACCAGTAGATCATGCGTTCAAAAAACGCCAGATCTCGGGCGCGATATATGATATCCGTGGTAGACAATGAAAACTCTCCCATCCCCTTTAAGAGGTTATCGAGTAATAGCGCATAACGATAATCCCAGCGACTGGCTAATTCGATATATCCAAACAGAGCACTGGCAGCCAGCCCTGCCATCATCGCCAGCATTAAGATGGCCAGAATGATTTTTACCCCGAACAAATGTTTAACGGGTTTTTTACGCTTTTTTAAAAACCAGTTCATCAAGCGCTTATGTATACTTAAAAATAAAATCATCGCCAGGTAAGCGATAGAAGCGAGTAAGGCTACCAGTCCAATTCGAGGTGAGCTGGAGCCAAACACAAACAAACCCGCAGCTAATAAAAAATCCTCAATTGTGAAGATCCATAATCGAAATTTATAAATTGATAATCTCTGGAAGGCTGCAGCCATCCAAATTGGCAAGAGCATCAGGTTGAACTGTCGCACAAACCAGGAAGGTTCATAAGCAAAGCCGGTCAAACGATTTGTATAAATCATACTGGGCGATTGTACAGCCAGTGCATTGCGGATTATACGAATGATAGCGGGCATTTCCTCAACACGAGGCTTTGACCGCAAGACAATAATCTCTATCAAAGACCAAAGTAACAATACAAAACCAGTAATGTTTATATAAGAAAGGGTTTTGCGTAAAGTCAAAGAATCTCGAGGAAACGCTGCGAACACCAAATAAAAACTCAACCCAATCGCGACCGACAAAAATGCCCGCAGACTTTGATCAAAAAAATTCCGTTCACGTATGTAAAAACCGTTAAGAAAAAATCCAAGCCCCGTAACAGCAGCAGCAACAAGAATAAAATAAAGGTAAGGAACAACTTCCCCTGGAAATACACCCCGCTCGAGCACATAGGGCACCAACCAGAATAACAACAAAATCATTAGGGGTAGAAAAGAAAAGGGAGCGACAATTGAGCCTGTTAGTCTGGATAAGACCGGAAAACTGGTTAATGGCAATCCAAGCAGTAATACAAACCACAACATGGATACTGCGATTCGGTAAGCGGCGTACCTGTTAAGCGAAGAGAGCATGCTCAGTTCTTCCCATCCCCTTGCTTCAAAAAATTTGTCTTAAAATCCACTAAGATGATGCCGATGACAAAACCCACCAAAGTTCCTGCTAAAGTTAAACTCGGTCGGGTATGATAAATTGGCTTTTCTGGCAGGTCTGCCATAGAAACCAGATCAATAATTACAAATGATTCTGCCTTTCCCGCTTCCTGGGCTTCGGCTAAAGATTGCATCCCAATTTCAATCCAGTAGTTAACGATCGCCTGGGCGATTTCAGGTTTTCGGTGTCGATATCGCAATTGCCAGCGACCTAAATAACGCTGGATTTGTTTGTCTTCCAAAAAGGTGTGCTGATCCAATTCGGAATCGAGGGATTGCGCAAACATTGAGGCTTCTTCTAACGTGGAAAGAAGAACCCGTTCAATCACCTGTAATGCCAAATCTTCATCGTATTGCGTAAAAATCACAGGGCTGCCATACTGACCAACCAGGTTATCAAAATTTATCTCTGTAAAATCAATGCTGGCGTGAATCGTTGCTTCAGCTTCGTATTTCGCTGGTCGGACAAAAGATACCAGCAAACCAATTAATCCACCGAGGATCGCGATTAGAACAATTTTCCACCACCCTGCCAACAATCGTTTGTACAAATTCACAGGGTCAAACACATCTTGCATTGAATTATCCTTCCTTGCCTTGCACCCATTTACTGCGTATTAAGCGGATTAATTATAACGCACCTCGTATCATGTGATTCAAATCAGCCTGTTAACCACATTATTAACCACACTCAATAATCCGGGGTGTCAAATTCGCAGAAATGCGGTAAATTTATACCACAACTTCGAAATTCTGTCTTCGCCTACGACAGCGATAAACGATACTATCTATGCGAAAACGTTCATCACGACTTCCAGTTTTTCTAACCATTCTTTTATTTCTATCCCTGTGTTGTTTGTGCATCTCATTGATCGCTCTTGTTAGTGGTTCAGTTTTTCTGACTCAAACAAAGGTAAAACCAACCAGCCATCCCTCTTCCTATGAACACCCACAAGCCGTTCCCATTCATCCCGTCCATGTTATAACCCCGACAAAACAGGTTTTTCCAACCCCAGAGTCAACCTTTGCAGAATCGATAAACAGTTTAGAAACCCTTAAAAAAGAAATTATCCCTGTAAATGACCCAATCATGTTGGCGCAACGTCTGGGGGAAAAAAATGACCTCCCTCGAACTCACCCAGATCCCAATGCGCCATACCAGGTCGGTGATTCAAAAGCTTTTTGGGTTACGAATGTCGACAATCGTGAAAATTTTCAAGTAATTGCTACGGTTCGTTACCTCGGAGAACATGTGTATTTTTGGATTGAAAACGGTGTGACATACGATCAAGCAGACCTGCAATTACTGGGAGATACTTTTGATAAAGAAATCTATCCCAATACCCGTGCCTTTTTTGGGAGTGAATGGTCTCCTGGAGTTGATCATGACCCAAGGATCCACATTCTATACGCGCGGGGATTAGGCGAATCTCTTGCTGGGTATTATTCATCTTCAGACCAGCTTCCCCCAGATGCCCATGAATTTTCGAATGCTCATGAAATGTTTTTAATCAGTGCCGATAACGTAATGCTCTGGCACAATAGCATTTATACCACCCTGGCTCATGAACTACAGCACATGATCCATTGGCATATCGATAAAAATGAAGACACCTGGTTGAATGAAGGGTTTTCGATGCTGGCAGAGCTTATTAATGGGTACGACCCTGGGGGTTTTGACCAGCTTTATATCCAGAATACAGATTTGCAGCTAACGGATTGGGGATCAAGTGTTGGCAAAAATGGGCCGCATTATGGCGCATCAATGCTATTTACGACATATTTTTATGATCGCTTTGGCAAAGAAACAACGCAGTCTCTGGTGGCTGAAGAAAAAAACGGGATGGAGAGTATTGATACGGTTATCGATAAACTCGATCTGCGTGATCCAATCACCGGAGAAGCCTTCACCGCTGAAGACCTGTTTGTTGATTGGAGCGTGACCAACCTTTTAGGCGATCCAAATATTGCCGATGGACGTTATCATTACAAAGTTTACCCTCAAGCGCCCCTGGTTCTCCCGAACCCGCACATCACTGCCTGTCCAACCGAATCAATTCAAAGCAATGTTGCACAATTTGGCGTCGATTACATAAAAATTTCATGCCCTGGCGCGCTAACAATAAGTTTCGTAGGCAATAACAATACAAGCCTGCTCCCCATCGAGCCATATTCAGGCGAGGTGTATTATTGGTCAAATATTGGCGATCAATCAAATATGTATCTCGAAAGGGAATTTGATCTAACACAGGTCAGCAGTCCAATTACGATGAGCTACCAAATTTGGTATGACCTTGAAAACGATTACGATTATGCGTTTGTTTCAGCTGCTACTGCTGAAGGGGATTGGGAAATCCTGAACACACCTTCCTGCACCATGAATAATCCCTCTGGAAACAGTTACGGATGCGGCTATAATGGCGCTTCTGGGGGTTGGTTGCTTGAAAGCATTGATCTATCACCCTATGCCGGCCAACTTGTAAAAATCCGCTTCGATTATGTCACCGATGCCGCCGTCCAGGGTCACGGCTTATTGATTGATGATATTCGAATAGATGCAATTGATTACTTCACCGACTTCGAAATGGATGCGGGTGGATGGCATGGAGAAGGGTTTGTTCGGATCAACAACAGCCTGCCCCAATTTTTTCGGGTAACTATGATCACTTATGGTGACCAAATAACGGTCCAGCCAATTGAGCTGGATGCATTAAACCGGGCAGAAATTGAAATTATTATTGGTAAAGAAATCGACGCAATTGTATTGGTGATTAGCGGTACAACGCCCTTTACCCGGCAACGGGCTTCTTACCAGCTTGACATTGAGTCATTGCGGTAATCAATTTCAAAAACCTGTTGAAAACCACCCTCTTCGAGGAATCCAGCCATGTCAAAAAACACCAATCAATTTTACTCCGGTGATCTCTCCACGCCCTGGACTCATATGGTCGATCAATACAAGCCCCACCCAGAATACCCGCGCCCACAAATGGTCCGGGAGGAATGGCAGAATTTAAACGGCTTGTGGGACTATCAAATTACCCCATTTGGCTTTCCTACCCCTAACACTTTTCTCGGGCAAATTTTGGTGCCCTTTCCTGTTGAAAGCAAACTATCTGGGGTCCAACGGAGGTTTAAGCCCGATGAACTGCTCTGGTACCGCAGATATTTCAACATCAATCCAGCCTGGAAGTCTGGCCGAATATTGCTTCATTTTGGAGCTGTTGACCACCATTGCAAAGTTTATGTTAATGGGTCATTTATTGGTGAGCATATCGGCGGTTATGACCCCTTCTTTTTTGACATCACCGATACTCTGCAAGAAAATCAGAACGAACTCATCGTTTGCGTATCAGATCCCACCGACACCCAGCCGATCCAACGCGGCAAACAAGTTCTAAAGCCCGGTTTCATCTGGTACAGCGCCCATTCAGGTATCTGGCAAACCGTTTGGTTGGAATTTGTTCCAATGACTTATTTGCATAGAATTACTGTGGATCCCGATATTGACAATCATTGTGTCAGGATAATTCCGCATGTTGCTCATGCGACCGAAGATTTAAAGGTCTTGATTAAAGTTTTTGATCAGGGTGTCAAGGTTGCAGAAGGAGAAACAAACCCGGACACGCAACTTTCATTACCTCTGGAAAAAGTGCAATTGTGGTCACCAGAAACACCACATCTCCTTGACCTGGAGATTATTTTAAAAAACAATCAATCAACGCTCGACCGGGTACAGAGTTACTTCGGAATGCGAAAATTCAGCCTTGACAAAGACCGGCAGGGACGGCTTCGATTTTACCTGAACAACAAGCCACTATTCCTCTATGGTCCTTTAGATCAAGGTTACTGGCCAGATGGCCTATCCACACCGCCAACCGATCAGGCTATCCAATGGGAGCTTCGGTTTTTGAAAGAAGCGGGGTTCAATATGTTGCGAAAACATATTAAAGTTGAATCCGCTCGCTACTATTACCATTGCGACCGGCTAGGGCTCATCGTCTGGCAGGATATGGTCAGCGGCGGCATCAGTCCAAAGCCCCTTTGGTTTTTATTTGCACCCTTATTCAAAAACATGTCTGACAATAAAGCCTATTGGCGGCTGGGTCGAGCCAAAAAAGAAAATCGTGACCAATTTAAATTAGAGTATCAGCGTATGATTGCAGCACTTTTTAATTTTGTCTCGATTGCAATATGGTGCCCTTTTAATGAGGGTTGGGGCCAATTTGACGGAAAAGAAATTGCCACCTGGACAAAAGAGCTCGATCCAACCCGTCTGGTAGATCATGCCAGCGGCTGGTTTGATCAGGGCGCCGGCGATTTTAAAAGTGAACATATTTACTTCCAACCGCTGCCCACACCCCAACCCGACCCAAATCGTGGATGGGTTCTTTCTGAATTCGGGGGTTACAGCTTAAAATTGCCCCAACATACCTGGAACCCAAACAAGGATTTTGGCTATAAGAAGTTTAATAACACTCAAACGCTCACCCAGGCTTACATTGACCTTTTAGAAAACCAGCTTATCCCCTGGATTAAGGCAGGGTTATCGGCAGCAGTGTATACGCAAACCACAGATGTCGAAACAGAAGTGAATGGTTTCCTGACGTATGACCGTAAAGCAGTCAAGATGGAGCTACCAGCGATTGTCGCCGCCCATCGTAAAATAATGCAGGTCAGCCAAACATCTGATGCGGTTGATCAGGATAAATTTATAAAGAATGACAATTCAAATTACAAAAAGGCTGCTTAATTTAAAGCAACCTTGTATTTTTTTATTTATATTGATTTGAAAAGTTGGCTTTTTAAATCAAACGTTACCCACCGCTTCAATCAGATCGTTATAAACAGTAAAATATGATGCTATCCCAACCAGGTCCATCGATTCTCGGATGCGATTGTCCAGGCCCACCAAAATCAATTCACCCCGATTCATTTTTTTAACTTCTTTTTGGACACGGATCAAAGCCCACCAACCTGCACTGGAAACAAAGTTTACATCTCGCATATCAAAGATGATATTAAACTGGCCCTTTTCAATTAATTGGTTCATAGCCCCCTCAACCTCTGGGGCAGTATAACTATCAATCCGACCACTGGTATATAAAACAGTACTGCGCTTATATTCGGTAATTTCGAAATCCATCTTATTTCTCCATCAATCCTGAGGTTTAATGCCTGACTTGATTATAACAAATTATTTTTACAAAATGCATTGCAAATTAAAAATATTTTCTAATGCTTTTATTATAGACTAAAAATCACTGATTTCAGCCTTTTGGACCATTAATTCTCTTGGGTATAATAACCTCCTATGAAATACCATATTTGGACAGCGGGCTGCCAGATGAATGTGGCCGATTCCCAGCGTTTAGCCTCAGCATTAGAACAACTGGGGTATAAACCCACTCGGAAGGCTGACGACGCCGACCTGATTGTTTTAAATACCTGTGTGGTGCGACAAAGTGCTGAGGATAAAGCCATTGGGCGGCTCAGTTCTCTGCGTCCATTGAAAGAACGCAATCCTAACCTGGTAATTAACTTAATGGGTTGTTTAATCGGTGTACGGGGTAATCAAACGATCCTCGAACGGTTTCCCTGGGTCGACGTCGTATCACCCCCTTCGGATCCCGAGCCCCTTCTACGTTATCTTACCGAACGCACCGCAAAGCAAACCAGTCAGGAAAATCAAGCGCAAATTAATGCTCTTCTTGATGAAGAGTTGTTATTGCCACAGGCGGATCGCGGTAAACTTGTTTCGGCTTTTGTCCCTGTCATCCTTGGTTGTTCCCATGCCTGTACATACTGTATAATCCCACACAAACGAGGTATTGAGCGTTCACGCCCTTACGACGAAATCATGCAAGAAGCCCGCAGTCTGGTAAGTCAGGGGGTGAAAGAAATAACTCTTTTAGGGCAAATCGTTGATCGATACGGCCTCGACCTGCCCGATAGCCCAACGCTGGCAATGTTATTACACGACTTGCACGCGATTGATGACCTCAGGCGAATCCGCTTTTTAACATCCCACCCCAATTGGATGACCGATGAACTGTTGGATGCCGTCAGTTCCTTACCAAAGGTTTGTCCCCATATTGAAGTTCCCATTCAATCAGGAGATGACGAAATATTACAAGCTATGCGACGGGGTTATACAGTTTCATCCTATCGCCAGTTAATAGCGAAAATCCGTCAGCGCATACCCAATGTCGCCATCGCCACCGATATTATTGTCGGCTTCCCTGGCGAGACCGAGGAACAGTTTAACAATACTTACAATCTCCTGTCTGATTTACGGATGGATGTCGCTCATTTGGCGCGTTATTCACCCCGAACTGGCACGTATTCCGCCAGAAAATTGTTCGACGATGTGCCTCACGCTGAAAAAATTCGCCGCTTCCGTAAGCTTGAGAATTTGCAGGAAGAAATTGCCAGTGAAATTAACGCCCGTTTGATTGGAAAAACCGTTGATGTGCTTTTCGAAGCGCAAAAACGCGGGCGTTGGCATGGAAGGACGCCGACCAACAAGCTGGTTTTTGTCGACAGCACGGAAGATCTATTGGGGCAGGAGAGATCTGTTACCATCGATTGGACCGGTCCCTGGTCGCTAATTGGATCTCTAAATCCTTAATTCTTTTTTGTGCGATAAAGAATAGAAAATCACCCCGCGGTCCCACAAAACAAAAAACGGTTTTAATCCGGTGACATGTTCTTTTGCTCAAATTCGCACAGAGCAAGTATCGGACAGCGGTAACAATGCCATTTTCGTGCGCCGCACACCTCCCTGCCTAACCGAATCAGGTTCAGGTGAAAATCGTAATAGGCTTCCTCCGGGATCAGTTCCTCAAGATAGGCGTGGGTGTTTTCTACATTCATTTTTGGTGGACGCAACCCGATTCTCCCTGAAACACGGTAAATGTGGGTATCCACTGGAAATGCAGGAATACCTAAAGAAAATAGCAAGACAATCGCTGCAGTCTTTGGGCCCACCCCATCAACAGCAATTAACCATTCCCGAGCTTCATCTCTGGACATTGTGCGCAAAAACTCAAGGCTGAGTTGGCCATGAGTATATGCTGCTATATCTCGCAGCGCCTTTTGAATTCGAGGGCCTTTTTGATTCGCCAGGCCTGCGGTTCGTATTGCTTCAATGACATCTTCCTGTTTCGCTTCCATCACTGCTTGCCAGTTTGGAAAAGCTGCTTTTAATGCATAGAAAGCAACATCGCGGTTGGTATCATTGGTGTTTTGCGACAAAATTGTTGAAACCAGTTCATCTACAGCGGGTAAGGGGTCGCGCCATTCAATAGGGCCAAAGGCTTCAATCAAACTTTGCCTGATCTGGATGATCCAGTTCCTCAATTCAGCTTGAGATTTGCCCATCATGACCACATCTCTGAAAAATTGGGGGTTGAAAACATCGGTCGTACCTCACCAACCACAATCTCGCGCCAGTTTTTTATCGGCACATTGCCATAATCTTTTAAACTTTCGATCTCCCCATGACTCAGAACACCCATTGCTTCCAACAAAGTCATCACAACCGATGACCGTCCGCGGCTGCGTGTGTCACCATCCGATATTTTTATCGCAATACCAATTCCCGGTGCATCTTTGGCGAGTAAACCAGGCCTTATGCCAATAATCTGATAACCTTCAGCCCCTCCTTTAGAAAAAACTTTCCCAGCCCCCACACTCATCAAGTCAGTGTCAAACTGATTTGGCCCTGCAATCATCAGGGGGTTAGCCATCATGGAAGATGTGATAATCTCAGCAGCTTTTCCCCGAGCGGTTTTATCGTCAGCTGGTTCAGCTAAAGTGGCTACCGCGTAAGCCATTTTCTCCATAGAAACGCCATAAACTGGGGCAGTACAGCCATCAATACCAAGCGGCAGTTGATTTGGTTCCATTCCAAAAAGCTCACCCAAGGTCTCTCTAATATCAACCTGAACAGGGTGGGATGGATCGAGATAATTTTCCAATGGATAACCTTTCAACCGGGCATAGGCCAACATGCCGGTATGTTTTCCCGAACAATTATGATTCAATACCGTTGGTCGTTTTCCAGCCAGTTTCATTTTATTGCGAGTATCTGAATCATAGGGCCAGTGAACGCCACAGGCAAGGTCCGCTTCGGTAATTCCAATTTTTTTATGCATTCGTGAAAGTACCGATGTATGCAATTCCGTGCCTGAATGCGATGCGCACATAATTGCAATTTCTTCAGATGTAAAATTAAAAACCTCTACACCTCCTGCCTCAATTAAGCACAGAACCTGTAGTGGCTTCAAGGAACTGCGAGGATAGGTTCTCAAACCTGGGTCACCTTCCCAAGCCAGCAATTGCCCTTTGCTATCAACTACACAAAACGCCCCATAATGGATTGATTCGACAATTTCACCTCTGGTCACCTCAACCAAGGGCACATAATTAGCTGTCTGCATTCACAACTCCTTGTTCAGCATTGTTTTTGATACGTTTAATTAATCGATTTATTTCATCAAACAAACGCTTTTCATATAGTGCGGTTAAATCTTTATCAAAATTAAAATATTTCAGTAAACCAGGCAATTCTGTTTCGATTCCTTCATCCACAATACCATCGAAAGTTGCATTCACAACTCCTTTTAAATGGGAGAGAAAGTTAATCATATTTACAATATCACTCTGAAAGATTACCCCATCTCGGCCGCTGACAATCTTATGATGCTTAAAGAAATCCGAGCGTAACCAATTCAATTCTTCAATCCAACGCTCAATTGAGCACCATGCCAAAAAAGGAGGCTGATTGACAACCACACTGTCACCGACGAAAAGCACCTTTTCAGCGTCATACTTTACCCAGCTTCCAGCGATATGTGCTCCAGGTTGATGTGTAATGACAATTGGCTGATCATCCCAATGCAGGCTCACTTGTTTGCTGTAGCAAAAATCTGGCAATGACCACCGTGTGCTCTGGGAAATATCCTGCGATTCCAAATCAGTACCAGGGGACTTTTCTAACGGTCGAAAGGCAATCGGCAAACTGTTAAAGACTTCAAGTGCATTTTCATGAACCAAGATCGGCGCATCTAACGGGGGCATGCTCAACAATCGATCTGCATGTGTATCCAGCAAAATCACCATTTGTGAAACACCGCTGCCCAGGTTGATCAGTTTTTGCTGCCAACTTTTCCTTTCATCGACACTACATGGACTATCAATAATCACCAAACCACGGCGCAATTTTAATGCCGCAGTCACTACACCAGAAAAACAGTGCTCAATAAATACTTGATTTGCGATCTCCTCCATAATGTAATCATCCTTTTTAATATGATTAAATCCAAGACAATATGTTCATTATACGATTAAAAAATTTGCCTTATACGCTGACCGTTTCTCATTGAGGTTCACAAAGAGGAATTCGGTCTTTGTTTTCTAGAGCATTTAGCATAAGTCCAAAATAAGGTGATGGATCGAGGGTGTTTTTAAATTCCAATTCATTCATAAATCGTCCTAACCCATCATCCTTCACGATAGAAAAATGCAAATGTACCCCGGTGGGTCGACCGGGTTTTCCTGAATAATTCCCCTGATAGCCCAACAGTGTGCCAGCAGAAACAAATATCTCCTCACTTCCAACGGGGAAGGCTTCAACAATTAGCGAGTTGCCATGGGCATCTGCCAAATGAGTGTAATACGTCCAAATCTGTTGATCCGGCTGAAGTGGATCGGAAGGAATTCGAATAATCACGGATGATTTCCAATCTGGTAGTCGACTCAGATATCCATCACAAGCGGCATATACCGGTGATTCACCGACGTTGGTTCCCGAAAAAATGTCAATACCCTGATGGCGATGTCCTGGTCGAAATGAATCCCCCCACAAAAAGCCAATCATTCCCGATGTTGGCATAATAAACGGTGCATCACCACACCGTGTTAAAGCAGGAATAATCAATTTAGAATCTGCACTTGGGTTTCGTAAAAATTCAATCACTTTGTGATTGCGTATGAAATTCGAATAATAGACTTTATAAAAGAGAGTGATTACAGAAATCACCCCGGCAAAAATGGCGATAATAAATGCAATGATCCATTTTTTATTGATTCTTTTCGGCTGTTCAACGTCCATGAGCATATTTTATCAAATTCTTTTACAGGTTTTTCGCTATCCTAATAATTCTTATATTTCTCAAATTCTTTTCAAATTTATTGTTAATACTTCCAAAATAAGATATGAAGCAAGAAATAAGATATTTATAAATTAATGGAGGCACACATGACCCTGTATATTACCCCAGCCAGACGTTCTTTTCGACGAAGAATGATGGATGAAATGATGCGCGATTGGGATGAAGACTATTCCCCAAACCTGACTTTTCCAATTGATGTCATCGCTGATAAAGATTCATTTACCATTAAAGCCCTTTTACCAGGTGTCCAACCTGAAGATCTTGAGATCAATATCGTCAATGAACTGGTAACCATCTCAGGTGAATTAAAAGTTTCTCGCGATGAAAACGAGGATTACCTCTTGGCGGAATGCCCCAGTGGAAAATTTCACAGAGTGCTCACCCTGCCTACTCCGCTCGATTCAACCAAGGTAAAGGCAGAATTGGAAAACGGGATCCTCACTTTGATCGTTCCTAAAGCCGAAGAGGCGAAGCCTCGAACAATCAAAGTCACAAAGAAATAAAGAAATAAAAATCCAATGAATTACCGCCTCGTTATAGAGGCGGTTTTTTGTTGACCAATTATAAAGGCTACTTAATAATTTATGATTTTTAACTGTTATAAGAGTGCAGAGAAAAGGGGTCTATTCTTAAACTTTTTAAAATAATTGATTGTTGAAGTTAGTTGAAAAATCTCTTATAATTATAAAAGCACATTAAAAAACACACCTGAAACGTTTAAATCATTTATGAGGATTGTTAAGAAAAAAGGTTCCAGTCGATACGGATGAAATAAACAAAAAAAGCAGTTGTTTACAGGGCAATTTATCAATACGAGTTTTTTAGTTAATTGGCAAAAAATAGGTCAAATCCTAAAATTTTTAGCCAAAGGATAATTTCAAACAATATGAAATTCAATTAATATAACCAAACCAGTGTAATAAAAAGAGGTGACCCAATGAAAAAACTCTCTCTAACCATCGTATTTGTACTTGTATTAACACTCTTATTTGTGAATGTAGCCGTCCTTGCCGAACCTATCCCAACTATATCGATCCTTTCGGTCGATACCGATGATAAAGTAACTGTTCAAACGCATAATTTCCCGGCAAACAGAACTTTTCAGGTCCTGATGGGAAAAATGGGAACAAAAGGGATCGGAGGCATTTATATCACCAGTATTGATTCAGGGTCTGGAGGATCATTTACAGAAACCTTTAACATTCCCGCTGAATTAAAAGGTGATTATCGAATTGCAATCCGCCTTCAAGCAACCAGCGGCGGATACTACGCCTTCAACTGGTTTTACAACAACACCACAACCTCGCAACCGATTACAGGCGGCTACAAAGGTATTCCAACCTTCTCTATCACCGATGTTGAAAAAGATAAATCGGTCACAATTCGAACGAACAATTTCCCCGCCAACTACGATTTTAAAGTGCTCATGGGGAAAATGGGGACAAAAGGGATTGGCGGCATTCATGTCACCACCATCTCATCCGATGCTGGTGGTTCTTTCAATAAGACCTTTGATATCCCGGCAGAATTAAAAGGTGACTACCAAATTGCCATTCGGCTCGAAGCAACAAGCGGCGGTTTCTATGCTTTCAACTGGTTTTACAATAACACCACAACATCCCAGGCCGTCAATGGTGGCACATCCAGCGGTTATACAGGAATACCAACTTTTTCAATCATTGTCGTTGTTAAAGATAGCACTGTCACCATCCGAACAAATAACTTCCCTGCCAACTACGACTTTAAAGTGCTGATGGGAAAAATGGGCACGAAAGGAATTGGCGGAATTCATGTTGCCACAATTTCGTCTGGTGCGGGCGGCACCTTCACCGAAACTTTTGATGTCCCTGCTGCATTGATGGGTAATTATCAAATTGCCATTCGCCTTGAAGCCCCCGGTGCCGGTTTCTATGCATTTAATTGGTTTTATAACAATACATACCCTTAGTCTTTTTAAGACATAAGGAAGTTTTGTAACATTAAAAAAGCTCGTCCAACTTAGATTGAAAGACCTAGCCGAACACTTTTTTATGTAGTAATATGCAGGCGAGGTTAATCGCCATGGATAATAAAATTACAATCATCGAAGGCCCAACACCGAGCTTTGATTCTGTAGATACCGACCTCATCATGGGTGTCAACGGCTGGACAGCTGGTTTAACCGAGGGACCTTACCTTTATGACACGGCCCGCACAACATTACGCACTTTTAACGGTGAAGCACTTATTGAACGTTGTCATAAAGCATGGGCACACAAACTCACCATGTACCTGGAATATCGGGATCCAATTGGTTTGAGGAAAGAAGTCCCCATTGTTGCAGCCCGCACCGTTGATTCTGAAGAAGGCGATCTGCTTATTCTTTGGGTCAGACAGGATCCTGAAGAATATGAGGAAATAGAGGATGACCTCGATTTTGATGACATTGAAGATGAGTGGTGATTTTTAACACAAGTAAAAAAACGTCTGATAATCAGGCGTTTTTTGTTTAATCAATACTCCAGGAGGGACTCGAACCCCCAACCTAGGCGTTAGGAGTGCCTTGCTCTATCCATTTGAGCTACTGGAGCTTTATAAAAATGCGAAATGATTGTATCACAAATCAGGGTAAAACCGTCCATGGGTTCACAAACCCGCCAAAATATCGAACCTCGAAATGTAAATGAGGTCCGGTTGAGTTACCTGTTGAGCCCGCACCACCAATCACATTGCCCTGAACCACACTCGATCCACAGGATACATTTATTGTGTTAAGGTGGGCATACAGGGTGTGATACCCGTTCATATGATCAATCATGACCACGTTGCCATAACCGTTACTATTCCAACCAGCATAAACCACAACCCCGGAATCGGCAGCATAAACAGGTGCACCTGGAGCTGTTGCGATATCAATAGCCAGGTGGCCAGACCAAAAGTCATTCCCAGACAGGTAATGGTTATCAGCAGGCCAGATAAACCAGCCACCACCATACAAAACTGACCCTCTAATCTCGCATCCGCCTGGTAGAGCAGCAGTACCTGATCGACCCACAGCGTAAGTTGGCACCACCCACTGTTGAAATTCCCGTTGACCGCCCGGCAACATTACCAGTGTTCCAGCTTCAATTTCCGGGTTAGTAACATCTAATTTGTTGCCAACCCAATTGAGGATATCATCGGCAGTGGTTTTAAAGGCCGCTGCTACATCTTCCAGTGTGTCGCCATCTTTCCATTCATATAATATGCCATTGGTAGGTGGAACAAGCAAAATTTGGCCGACATCTAATGTATGCGGATCGTCGCGCAGCACAGCATAATTTGACCAGAGCAGTGTTTCGGGTGAAATATTGAATTTTTGGGCAATACTAAAAACCGCATCACCGGGTAACACCTCATATTCAACGGGGTGGTTGCGCGGTCGAGTCGGTGCGATGGTGTTTGCTTCTGGGATCCGAAGAACAGAAAGATCTCCCTGAACAACCTCAAAATAGGGCATATTTGCCTGCGGGTTTTCAGGTACATCCCAATCGGTTGGTGCAGCCTGTGATTGCGTTCCGCCATTGCGTGCTGCCACCTCTCGAGCAAGAATGGGTTGCCAGTAAAGCACAGAAATTATTAGTGCCACCAGGATTACAGTAACCACCCATGAAAGCCAAACAAAATTTCGTTTCACAAAGGGATTTGCTTTTTTATCTTCAGGTTGCCCAGTCAAAATTATTTACCTCAAAAAAATCTACATCTCGTCCGTGAGGGTCTCAAGGAATTCCAGATTGTTTTTTGTCCGCATCATTTGTTGCAAGACCGCCTCGGTGGCTATCGCTGGATCCATGCCGGCACCCTGGGGCGCATTGCCAACCATTTGCAAATACATACGCCGCATCAGCCAAGCCCTTGGCAGAATATCTGGACCAAGTAACAGGTCCTCGCGACGGGTCGATGAACGCTCAATATCAATTGCCGGGAACGTCCGCCTTTCTTGCAACCGACGCGAAAGATGCAATTCCATATTACCCGTTCCTTTAAATTCTTCAAAGACCACATCATCCAAACGGGAGCCCGTGTCTACCAGTGCAGTAGCAATAATTGTCAATGAGCCGCCTTCCTCCAGGTTTCGGGCAGCGCCAAAAAAACGTTTTGGGGGATAGAGCGCTGAAGGATCTAAACCGCCAGAAAGCGTTCGCCCAGAGGGATTAACGACCAGGTTATACGCTCGCGCCAGCCGGGTCAGAGAATCCATTAAGATTACGACATCGTGTCCCGACTCAACCAGGCGTTTCGACCTTTCCAAAGCGATCTCTGCCATACGGACATGGGCGGTCACAGGCTCGTCAAAAGTAGAGGCTACCACCTCAGCTTCAACCGAACGATCCATATCCGTTACTTCTTCAGGTCGCTCACCAATCAGGGACATAATTTGCCGCACTTCCGGATGATTCTTGAAAATTGCGTTGGCAATTTCTTTTAAAATGGTTGTTTTTCCAGCCTTTGGAGGCGAAACGATCATAGCGCGCTGTCCGCGGCCAATTGGCGCAACCAAATTGATAATCCTGGTTGAGAGTACTTTGGGGTCATACTCTAAGTCAAAGCGGTTGTCAGGAAAAATTGGGGTCAGACTTTCAAATTTTGGCCGGTGACGCGCCTCTTCCGGATTTAAACCGTTAACATATTCAACTTTTAATAAACCAAAATGCCGCTCAGATTCACGGGGAGGTCTTACATGACCAATTACCATATCTCCGGAACGCAACTCATAACGGCGTAATTGTGCCTGAGAGACATACACATCTTCAGCCCCTATCCGATAATCCTGTCTTAAAAAACCAATTCCCTCGTTCATTATCTCGAGGATACCGCCTCGAATTTCAAGCCCCTCATTCTCTCCCCAGGCGCGGGCGATGTTCAGGATCAGGCTTTCTTTTTTATAACGTTGAGGTCTTGGGATGTTTAGTTCTTTAGCGATTGAACGTAATTCAGACAGGGGTTTTTGTTCAAGTTGAAGTAAGTCCATAATTAATTCTCTTCTAAACTTTCATAATGAGGGTACAGGGTTAATTACATAAATTTTCTTACAGCCAAAACAAGAGGGCGCAAAAAGGACGCATAAATAAATTCAGGAAGGGTCTTAATTGTATTCAAACTTATTAACAAACGGTAATCATTTGCGCTGTCCTATAATCGCGTTTTCTTATTTGGCAGTTTTTGCTGCATGGGTTTTTAAGGACAGGCGGGATATTTTTAAGTTAAAAGCCGAACTTTACCAAATGTCATTAAATCGGCTGTATATTCAACGGGTATTAAACTATATTATAACAGGTTTCAAATCCCTCGCAAGTGAAAAGTGTTAACTTACCAAAATGTGCAGGTTTCGATCTGTTCTTCATGATACTAGAAATTTCTCTTTGGTCAAGTCTTTTTGCTAAGTAAATGTACAAAATATTAATTTTTCCAGAATATGTGGTTTAAAAGGCTTCACAATCCCATTTTATACTGCTAAATCGTTGCTATGCTATAATCCAATCAAATATGATGAAACATTCAGGAGATCCAAATGGCGCGCCGGCCAACAAAGAAATCTAAATCCAGGCAAAGCAGAAAACCGCAACGAAAATCAAGACCGCAGAAACACCTCCTTTCCCAGGTCTCTCCACAAAAACGGCTTGATATTTTTGCGATTTCACTGCTTTTAGTCGGGTTATTAATTTTGATCAGCCTCTTTACGCAAAACACCGGAAAACTTTCTGGTTGGCTGGTAAGCACTTTGTCAGCCCTTATGGGTTGGGGAATTTATCTTTTACCCTTCCTTTTGATAATTTTCGGAGCGTGGATATTATTTAGAAATCTCGAAACATTACCAAAATTATCTCCCGTGCGAACAATTGGGATCCTGTTGTTTTTCTTAAATCTGACAGGCTGGTTTCATATCTTCACCAACGGAAACTTTGAAAAAGAACACCTTCGCAATGGAGGCGGTTATCTTGGTGCAGCTATTAAGGTCGGATTCGTTCGCCTGCTTGGAAAACCAGGTGCAGTTGTTGCCCTCGTCGCCTGGTTATTGGTCAGTCTGATCCTCACTCTTGATCTTACAATGGCGAACATTATTAAATGGATCAGCGCTTTATTCAACAGGCTAATCGAAATTCTCACGCAGGCTGCTAACAAAATTAAGTCCTCCTTGCTTGCTCGAAAAGAATCTCACCAACAATCCAAACCCGTTGATCAACCTTCTATCAGTGACGCAATCCGCCAAAAGCAGCCGCCTTTACCGACTACTAATCTGGGCACCACAATCGAACCCCCAGGAGACGAGCAGGAACTTACACCAAAAGAACCGGTTTGGGTACTTCCAAATCCGGAGGAAATCCTCAATCCGGCAATTGAACCACCTGATGATTCAGAAAATGATCGTCATCGTGCCCGAGTTATTGAAGAAACCCTACACTCCTTTGGCGCACCAGCCAATGTCATAGAAATTAAACGCGGCCCTTCGGTAACTTTGTTTGGCGTTGAGCCGGATTTTGTCGCCTCACGTAATGGCAAGACCAGGGTGCGTGTTTCAAAAATCACTGCTCTTGCAGATGACCTTGCCTTAGCCCTGGCTGCCGCTCGAATCCGCATTCAAGCCCCGGTACCGGGCAAAGGTTATATCGGTATCGAAGTTCCTAACCAACAAATATCATTGGTTTCTCTGCAGGAAGTGCTTTTCAGTCCTGCCTATCAGCAACTGGATTCCCCTTTAAAAATTGCACTTGGAAAAGACGTTTCTGGAAATTCTTTTGCAACAGATTTGACATCTTTACCGCACCTATTGATTGCCGGGACGACAGGCGCTGGCAAATCCGTGTGCATCAATGCAATTTTGAGCTGTTTCTTACTTAACAAAACCCCCGATGAATTACGATTGGTGCTGGTAGACCCTAAACGCGTCGAATTGACCGGCTACAATGGAATCCCGCATTTATTATCGCCAGTGATTGTTGAAGCAGAACACGTTGTTGGTGCATTGCAATGGATGCTGCGAGAGATGGAAAACCGCTATCGAAAATTCTCTGAAACGGGCACACGCAATATCAGGGAATTTAATCGATATTGCGATCAGAACCAAACAAAAAAAATCCCCTTCCTTTTGGTGGTCATTGATGAACTCTCTGACTTGATGATGCTGGCTCCCGATGAGACTGAACGCGCGTTAACAAGATTGGCTCAATTAGCCCGTGCGACCGGCATCCATCTGATCATCGCCACCCAACGCCCATCAACAGATATCCTCACAGGTTTGATCAAAGCCAATTTTCCAGCCCGAATTGCCTTTGCTGTAGCATCATCCGTTGATAGCCGTGTGATCCTCGATCAACCTGGTGCCGAACGGCTGTTAGGGAGTGGGGATATGCTTTTCCAGGCACCGGATGCGCCTGCACCCGTTCGTATCCAGGGCGCCTATGTTTCCGATTCTGAAATTAACCGCCTGACCGCCTATTGGCGCGGTTTTAGCGTTTCGGCAGGCGCACCTGATCGGCCGGATCAACCCGCTGCTTTTCAAACCAATACCGGCGTCATCTTTAAGCAAACGCCCCTTTGGGAGGAAGTTGAACCTGACCAGGATGAGAAATATCTGGCAGCCCTGGAAATTGTTAAAGATGAAGGTTATGTTTCGATATCCATGTTGCAACGGAAATTGCGCATTGGTTATACACGCGCTGCCCGGATAATTGACCAAATGTCAGAAAAAGGCATCATTGGCCCGCCGGATCCAAAAACCCAATTAAGAGCCCTTGTTGATACCGGCGAAGACAATTAAAACAAGAAACTGTATAAAACAAGGGTTAATTGACAATTATTGCGAAATCAGTACAATTCAAAGACTGATTAACGTCCATCTCTACAGCGGTTTTCGTTTGGGGGTTGTCAAGTTTAAAAATAAACTTTATAATCAGTAATAATTCAACTCTGGAGTATTCAATTTTATGGACCAAAACGATATTACAAATAAGTTGGGGGAAGAAGAGAGTCAGGAACAACCTGTAAACAAAATGGAAGCCTTATTAGCCCAGGAAGGATTAGTAATTGACTTTCCAAAGCGCGGCGAAACCCGCAAGGGCACCATTGCCAGTGTCAGCGAAGGGCAAGTTCTGGTTAGCGTTGGCGCAAAATCTGAAGGGATTATCGCGGGCAAAGAATTAGATGCCATCGATGAAGAAACACGGCAAAGTTTTCAGGTTGGTGAAGAGATAATGGTTTACGTCATCACGCCGGAAGACCAAAACGGAAATTTAATTCTCTCATTCACCCGTGCCCTGGAAGAAGAAAACTGGCAAACCGCTGAGGAATTATTAGAGTCGGAAGGATCATTCGTATCAAAAATTGAGGGGTATAACAAAGGCGGTCTCCTCGTGTCTCTGGGAACGATTCGCGGCTTTGTGCCTGCCTCGCAAATGGGATTAGGACGCCGATTATCAATCTCGGGCAATACGCCCGAAGAACGATATGGCGCAATGGTCAATGAGGAAATCGAGGTTTGCGTTATTGAAGTAGACCGTGAACGGCGTCGGTTGATCCTTTCTGAGCGGGCAGCCAGCAGCGAAACCCGAGACACTATAAAAGAGCGTGTCATAGAAGATTTAAAAGAAGGCGAGGTCCGCACCGGTCGTGTGACCAGCCTGGCAGATTTTGGCGCATTTGTCAATATCAGCGGTGCTGATGGACTTGTCCACCTTTCAGAGATCTCGTGGGAGCATATCAACCACCCCAGCGAGGTTCTGGAGGTCGGACAGGAAATTAAAGTTAAGATAATCAGCGTCGATCCGGATCGCAAACGGATCGGTCTCTCCATTCGCCGCCTGCAGGATGACCCATGGGAAGCGCAAATTGAGTCGCTGACCGAGGGTCAATTGGTCGAAGGAAGAATCACCCGGCTTACTAATTTTGGAGCCTTTGCCCGCTTACTTGTCGATGATGTCGACGGCGAACTTGAGGGATTAATCCACATTTCAGAAATCAGCGATCAACGTATCGAACACCCGAAAGAAATTCTCAAAGAAGGCGATGTCCTCACATTGCGCATCATCAAAATCGAAACAGAAAACCACCGAATTGGGTTAAGCATGCGCCGAGTTGATTCTCCGGCTTACTCTGACCTCGATTGGAAGATCCTCACGAATGAATTCGATATGGACGAACTTAAATCTGAAGATTCCGAGGTATCAGAGGATTTGTCGGAACTGCTTGAAGATGACAATACAACAGAATCTGTTCCAGAAGAGACCCCCACAGAAGATACTGTTGTTGAGGGAGAAGAATCCACAGCAGAGATTGAGGCTGAAACTTTATCTAAAGATGAAACAGAAGAACACATAGAAGCAGAGGATGTGTCAGAAACAACGCCCATTCTTGAGACTACTGAAGAAATTGCCGAAAACAACTCGGAAAAATAATTTTTGCAACGAATAGGCGCACCGGTTCACTGGTGCGCCTCTCATATCTCCAACTTACATGAAAACCACGACATTAATTATCGACGCTCATCAGGATTTAGCCTGGAATATGGTTAATTTGGGTCGCGATTATTCGCGGTCAGCCTATGAGATTCGCGAGGATGAGAAAGATACCGCCATCCCTGCTTATAACGGCAACACCTTGCTGGGCTGGCCGCAGTATCAGCAGGCTAATGTGGCTATCGTTTTTGGAACACTTTATTGTACACCGCAGCGTCGTGACAAAGGCGAATACAAAATTCAAGTTTATGAAACCCCACAAGAAGCCCACGCTTGTTATCGGCAAAACCTGGATGCATATTTCCAGTTTGTAGATCAGAACCCACAAAAATTCAGACTGCTGTTCAACCAGACCGATCTAAATGCGCATATTCAAAAATGGCAGCATCATCAAACCGAAGAACAAGCGGATCCACCGCCTGTTGGCATCGTAATCCTGATGGAGGGCGCCGATGGTATTCAAGCACCCGAAGAAGTTGCAACCTGGTTTGATTGGGGCGTCCGTTTAATCGGGCCCGCCTGGGCCGGAACCCGCTATTGTGGCGGCACTGGCGAGCCCGGTCCCCTCACCAAAGCAGGGTATTCACTCCTTGATCACATGGCTGATTTAAGGATGATATTGGATATCAGCCACATGGATCACCAATCTGCTCGACAGTCCCTGGATCATTACCCGGGTCAGGTGATCGCTTCCCATGCCAATGCCGAAGCCCTTATTGACGATATCCCAACCAACCGCCACCTGAAGGATGAAACCATCCATCAATTGATTGAACGTAACGGTGTTATGGGATTGGTGCCTGTAAACCCCTTTCTTAATTGGAATTGGCGGAAGATTGGCGGTCGCAACGCGATCGGCTTAAAAAATTTTGTTGCCCAAATTGATTATGTCTGCCAGATAGCAGGTAATAGCCATCATGTGGCCATTGGGACAGATTTTGACGGTGGGTTTGGTGTCGAATCTGTTCCACGTGAAATTGACACGATTGCCGACCTCCCAAAATTAATCCCGCTTTTAGAGGAAAAAGGTTACAATCAGGATGATATTGATCGGATCCTTTATGGAAACTGGCTCAGAATTTTGCAAGAGAACCTGCCTACCTCATGACTAATCCACAAAACCAAAACCTGCCTGAACCTGAAGAAATAAAACCCCCTGACTATACGGAGAACAATGCTTCTGACATGGTTTTTGCCTATGGTAAAAACCGTATTCGGATTGGTTTAGGCATGTCATTTGTTGGATATTTGATTTTCTTGCTTGGCGCTCGCCCAAGTTTGTTTGGTTTAGACCGGAGCCCAGTGGTGGGATTCGTTCAAATCTCCGTTTTCCTATTGGGCCTTGCAATCATCTGCGTCGGAAATTATATGACCTTGAACGCCCTTTGGCCCGATGGACAAAAGACCATTGCCGCCGAAATTGGATCTCGTTTGATCAGCACTGGTTATGTAATTTGCGTCTTTGCTGGGATGGCAGATATTTTTGGACTGGGAAGCCACCCTTTGCCAAATGTCTTCTTTGGCCCCTTACAAGCCCATGGAATGACTTTAGGGATTACTACAATCGCGGTTGGTTGTTTACTTCTGATCAGGTACCGCCACAAAAAGCCCAATAATCAAACAAAAACGGAAGCAGAACCGCCCATGGAAGGAGAAGCTGAGGAGAAACATCAGGCGGGGTCTGACCAAATCAGTATCATCCTTTCAACACTATTTCGTTAACCCATAGAGTTTCAAATTTTATATTTTAAAGAGTGTGGCGACAAATTCTTTAACCATATTTCGCCAGCCATCCGGATAACTCCAACAATGTGTTTTGTTTTGGATAGCCTTCTCCTCCTCATTTACAACGGTTTGCCTGCAGATTTAGCCACAATACTTTCCCTTCTGCTAACATTACTATTAATCTTCACAGAGCATTCCACAAATAATTTTTCACCGTCCAAAAATTTTAAATTTCCAAAATTCGCATATAATAAACAAAACTAATTGAAGCAATAAATACAAAAACTGATCATGAAGGTTTACTCGTTGATCGTTTTAAAACATTGGATTGCCATGGACAGCCTATGACAAAATCAGCACAATTCACTTCTTTACCCAATGGGCTTTCAATTCACCTGAAAGAAATCCATACTGCTCCAATTGTCAGTACCTGGATTTGGTATCGCGTCGGCTCTCGCAATGAAACCCCGGGAATCACCGGCATTTCTCACTGGGTTGAACACATGCAATTTAAGGGCACTCAGGCTTTTCCTGCTGGAATGCTCGATCGAGAAATATCACGGGTGGGTGGAAATTGGAATGCACTCACCCACATGGATTGGACCACGTATTACGAAGCCATGCCCGCCCACCTATTTAATATCAGCCTCGCACTGGAAGCGGACCGAATGCTCAACAGCGAATTTCTGCCATTGGAAGTCGAGCGAGAGCGAACTGTTATCATTTCTGAAAGAGAAGGCAACGAAAACCAACCCCTATTTATGCTATCTGAGGCTGTTGTAAACGCAGCCTTTTCGCAACATCCCTATAAATATGAAGTAATTGGGTTAAAAGAAGACCTGAACACAATTACCCGTGATGATCTTTATTCGCACTACCGTCGCTATTATCAGCCTGGCAACGCCATTTTGGCTATCGCAGGTGATTTTGATACCCAGGAAATTATGCGCTATATTGAAAGTTCCTTTGGCGATCTTCCCCCTGGCGAAACTATTCAGCCAATCATTGAACCTGAACAGCCGATTGAGCAAGAAAAGCGTGTTCATGTTTCCGGCCCAGGAGAAACAAATTACCTGCAGATTGCCTACCGGGCACCCAGGGCGCACGATCCAGATTTCTTTGCCCTGCTCGTTCTCGACAGTCTGCTCACCGGTCCGAGCAGTTTGAACATGTTTGGGTCGGGTGGCGTTAGCAATAAAACCAGCCGCCTTTATCGTGCACTTGTTGAAAGTGAAATTTCCGTTTCATGTGCGGGTTCACTACAAGCCACTCGTGACCCTTTTCTTTATTCAATTTTCCTTATTGTGCATCCAGATCGAACTCCGGAAGAAGTTTTTTCTGCTCTTGATCAGGAAATAAAACGTGTACTCGATTCTCCGGTCTCAAAAGCCGAAATCGACCGAGCCATCAAACAGGCTAAAGCATTATTCGCTTTCACCAGTGAGAACATCTCAAACCAGGCTTTTTGGTTGGGATATTCAGAGATGTTTGCAAATTATGATTGGTTTGAAAATTATATTGATAATTTGGCTGAGGTCAGTCCGGAAAAAGTTCTCCAGGCTGCCCAACGCTATCTGCATCCTAACAATCGTGTCGTCGGTTTTTATATCCCTGAACAAGGCAATCATTAATCATGGATAAACCAAATTTCAATCAATACCTTCATGCATTACCTAATCCGGAGAATATTACCCGAAACCAATTGCCCAATGGGATAACCGTTCTTTCACGCTCCAATTTCCACAGCTCAACCCTCTCAATTAAGGGTTATTTACACGGTGGTAGCCTGGCAGATCCAGAAGAAAAACTGGGGTTGAGCTCGCTGACAGCTTTTGGATTGATGAGTGGCACTGTTAACCATAATTTTCAAAGTTTGCACAATCAGATTGAATCAATTGGTGCCAATATTGGGTTTTCTTCCAGTGCATTAAGAATTTCATTTAGCGCACATTGCCTGAGTGAAGATCTTGATTTAATTTTGAGTTTAATTTCCGAATGCCTGCGGTTTCCTCTCTTTCCTGAAAAAGAATTTAATCGTCAGAAAAATCAGGTGCTCACTGCCCTGGCTATTCGTGCTCAGGATACCGGCGCAATGGCTGGTATGCTCTTTGACAAAATCCTTTATCGCGGCCATCCCTACCAGCATCCTGAAGAAGGCTATACCGAAACGATTCAATCTATCAGCCGTGAAGACCTGGTTGATTTCCACCATCGGATTTATGGCCCGAAAAACATGGTACTTGCGATTGTCGGCGCTGTCGAAGCTGAGAAAGCATTGGAATCCGCTGCTCAACATTTTGGAGATTGGACCAACCCACATTATCAGGAACCACCGACTATTGAAAGTATCAAACCACTTGAAAAATGGACTGAAAAAAGGCACAGCATTCCCGGTAAAACCCAGGCAGATCTTGTCATGGGTTCACTTGCTCCCGATCGACATTCACCTGATTACCATGCCCTGCGTATTGGCAATAATATTCTGGGCGAGTTCGGTATGATGGGCCGGCTGGGCCAACGGGTACGGGAAGAAGCCGGACTGGCTTACTATGTTTATTCTTCTCTAAGCATCAGCCTGGGTCCCGGTGCCTGGGAAATGATCGCCGGTGTAAACCCCAGTAACGTGGATCAAACGATTGCATTAATCACTGATGAGGTTCGCAATTTTGTATCGCAACCAGTTACAGCAGAAGAACTCTCGGATAGCAAGTCTTTTTACCTTGGGCGCATGCCTTTTCTAATAGAATCCAATAGTGGTGTCGCTGTTTCATTATTAAATATTGAACATTTCAACCTGGGTCTCGATTATTTTCTGCAGTACCCCAAACTTGTTCAAGCCATTACTCGGGAAGATATTTTTGAAGCCAGCCGCAAATATTTAGATCCAAATTGCCTTGCTGTGGCAGTGGCCGGACCATAGGAGGTATTGAATTGTTCTTACGCAGTGGTATAGACATTATAGAAATATCACGTTTAGATACGGTAAACCCAGCAATTCGAAAAAGGTTTATTAAACGTGTTTTTACAAACAAGGAAATCGCCCAAGCACAAGACCGAACAGAGACATTAACAGGCATCTTTGCAGCCAAGGAAGCAGTGTCAAAAGCCCTGGGGACTGGCATCGGTCGTGTTCACTGGCAGGATATTGAAATTCTTCATCTTCCCACAGGGCAGCCCGAAGTTCATCTGCATGGACAGGCTAAAATTATTGCCGATCAATTGGGCATTAAGGCCTGGTCGGTCAGTATCAGTCATGATCGCGATAAAGCTGTTGGCTTGGCTGTGGCTGCCGGGTAATGAGCATTAATTGTTTAATCATTAAAAAATTAACCATTAATGTTTTTTGGCCTAAAATACGCACATGAAAATTCTTGCGGTTAGTGATGTTGAAAGCCCCCTCATATACAGCCCAAATATCACCAAACGATTTTCCGATGTAGATTTTGCAATCAGCTGCGGTGATCTTTCTTATTTTTACCTGGAGTACATCATCAGCACCCTGGATATCCCCCTCTTTTTCGTGCGTGGAAACCATGCCAAAGAGATCGAATATGGGTGCGGTGGTGAACGTAAAGAACCCTGGGGTGGAATTAATTTACACAGAAAAACAATACGATTAAAAGATACAGGTTTACTTTTATCGGGCATCCAGGGTTGTATTCGCTACAATCTGGGAAAATATCAATACACACAGCAAGAAATGTGGTTGATGGTCATGAAATTAGTTCCGAACTTACTATCCAACAAAATTCGTTATGGCCGTTTTCTGGATATTTTTGTTTCGCATGCATCGCCTTGGGGCATCCATGACGATACTGATAAGGCTCATCAAGGCGTAAAAGCATTCCTTTGGCTTGATAAAGTTTTTCAGCCTTCGTTCCATTTACACGGACACATCCATCTTTATTCGCCAACAACTACCCGACAAACCAGGCTGGGCAATACCACGATTCACAATGTTTTTTGTTACCAAAAACTGAATTTTGAACTGCCCCGATGATATTCAAGACGCTTTTTCTATCGTCAGATACGCTGATATTTCATCTTCATTGGCAAAGCCAATCCAAAAATGATTCTGCTGAATGGTGAAACTTGGGCAAATGACAATTGAATTTGTTTTACATCCTGATTTAGCAACCATACTGGGATGAACAAAGCACAGATTCGGCTCTTTCTGATATTTTTGCTGGTAATATGAAGCAGCCTTCTGAACTTTTTCTACAAAATCACGCTTTGGATCATTATCAAACCAAAGCATTCCGATTTCCATTTGCGCCTCCCACATGTTAATCGCCCAATAGCGGCAAACGATACGTACGCCATCTCGATCCTGTCCGAATGCGAAACATGGCTGGATCCAAACTATCTGCTGCTGAATCGTTCCTTTGTGCAATGATTTCTGCAGAAGACGCCTGCATAATTTTGCCGACAATTCGCGTCCGAAATGGGTCAACCCAAAATCGAAATTGAGGTGTTCTTTGTGCTTTCATGGTTCCAACAATATAAACACCGGCCTGATTGCCATATTCAAGCAACCAATGCAGGTTTACCTGGGCTTCATAACCCAATTCTTCGATGAAACTAATATCATCTAATAAAAGCAGGACACCAGTTCCATTTTGTTGTTCACTGTGGCGAGTTTCGGCTAAATCAATCAGGTTATTAATTAATTCTTCTGCCCACGGGTCGTACCAGGCATAAATCCCCTGCAAATGTTTTCCGATTTCAGGATTTTTACGCCAAGATTGCCACTCGTCCGGTTTAAATGTGATTACGGCGAGTTCTATGCTGTTTAGCGTGTTCATCTTTATCGCCGAATCCGCCAAAACTTGCAGATGATGTGTCTTTCCTGCGCCAGAATCACAACCGATTAAAATGGCGCCCATTTGCGGATCACCCAACTCTATGATGAAAGGCGTTCCATCAGCACATTCTCCTAAAAGAGCTGTCGGTGATTTTCCTGAGTGGGCTGAATGGATTAACTGACCAACGGTTCTGGTTTTAGGCGCTAATTTCGGTTTTAACACATTGGGTTGAGGAAATCGAAAGCGTTTCAGACCTGATGTGATAATGTTGGTATTCGCCTTAGGTTCGGCAATTGCTGTATTTAAAGCACACATTTGGCTCTCCTAACATCTTTATTAGAACTTGTGTTCTAATTATACAGAACTTTTGTTCTATGTCAAGAGCCAATGAATGCCAAAATAAACGAATTGAGAAAATTTCTCAAGTTTATCAATTGTAAACATGCGCTGTATTCAATTTTAAAGTGTGAAAAAAGCGTTTGCCCACCCTGAAGAATTAATTTAAATTACCCAAGGGCAAAGCAAAGAAAGGCACCAACATCTCATTTATATGCAATCCACCATGCCGCCCTGCCAGTGGATTTGGCCTGGGTGACCACCATAAATAAGCGTCACCGCGCGTAACAACGATTAAATCTCCCAGCCGTTCAAGCACATCACCAACAAATGGCCCCTGGCCGAACAAACCTGCCTCCAGCGCTTCTTCCGGTTCAATTATGTAGAAGTAGTCTGGCCAAATTTTGGCAAAATAATCTCGCACCTGACCGACCCGCCCGGGTTTGATGTACATAAATGGTAGCCGGTTTTCACAGGTAGGTTGCATCACGAGGTGAGAAACCAATTGAGGGTGGTTAGCCAGGTCAAATCGTTCATTCAACGGTGTGGCAATCGAACCGTGGTCGGCTGTTAATATCAACAGCGTCTCATCCGCTACAGCCTTGTTCAGGTTTTTTAGAAAACCGCGTTCAAAAAGGTTTGAAAAAGCCGAGAACTGAAGCATAACCCGGGAATCGTCTGCCGTATAACGATGCATAAGGGTATCTACATCAGAATAATAAACATAGATATATTCTCGCACCCCACTTCGACGGTTTAAATATTCAGCCAGGTTAACACCCAATTCAGCCTCATTAACAAAGGTTTGGATATTAACATCCCGCATCTGCATAACCGACAGCCCTGAATTGGCAATCCCCGAATGAATAAAAGTGGTTGGCGAAACCCCGTACGATCTGAGATGCGGCCCCAATGTCGGCAAGGTCATGAACATCGCTGGATCAAAGCCAGCACGATACAAACCTCCCACGTCACCCCTGGTATTTGCGGCTGAATGCAAAATATTGTTAATCACCATACCAAATTGCTTTACCCACATTTCATAGCCGATGATGCCGTGTGCCCCAGATCCTGCGCCCGTCCAAAGGGTTGTTAATGCTGATGCCGTCGTGCTTGGGCAAATGCTGGTAATTGGGCTGAACACACCCTTATCAAAATATTTTGCCCAAATCATCCCATTTTTCGGGTTCACCATCTGCTTGAAAAGATCATAACCCAGTGCGTCCACCAGTAAGAAGACAATTTTCTGATAGGGCCCTCCAAGGTGATCGGTGATCACACGGTCCAGAGGTTGCCCCGTAAATCCAGGAGCATCCAAAAGTTGGGCGATTGTTGATGGCAGGTTTACCAGCGAAAGTCCCTCATAATAAGGCATCACCTGATCGTCCTCAAAGGGTAACCGCTGGAAGCGGTGGTTCATAATTTTCGGCAAAGTTTCGTTCGTTAAATCTGGCATGTTTATTCCTTAATTAGGTTTCTAATATCATACTATATATTGTAGTGAACCAAAAGTCGCTATCAAACCCCCGGGTATGGCACTGCTCACTTTACACGCCATGACAAGATGATAATTCAAGTGCAAATTTGCACCGGTCAAAATAATTTTTTAAAATTTCTATTCAGCATCACCAATTGAGTCTAAATCCCCACCCAATCAATTGAATTTTCTCCGCTAAAACGCTTCTGCATCACAGCAATCGCCTGTGGGTTATTATCCACCAAGATGAAACGTCGCCCCATTGCCAGACAGACTTCGCCAACAGTTCCGCTGCCGGCAAAAAAATCCAGCACCAGGTCACCCGGGTTGGAAGAGGCGCTGATGATCCGCTGGAGCACACCGACCGGCTTTTGCGTCGGATAACCGGTTTTTTCCTTGCTGTTGGTGCCCACAATCGTATGCCACCAGGTATCGGTTGGAAATTTGCCCCTGGCAGCTTTCTCTTTACCAACCAAACCCGGTGCCATATAAGGAATCCGTTCAACCGCATCCCAATTAAAAGTGTATTTATTTGGGCTTTTTGCATAAAACAGAATATTGTCATGTTTCGCAGGCCAACGTGTTTTCGAACGTCCCCCAAAATCATAAGCCCAAATTATTTCATTAATGAAAGAATCCCTCCCAAAAATTCCATCTAACATAATTTTGCAGTAGTGGACTTCTCGATAATCAATATGAAAATAAAGGCTGCCGGACTCCGAAAGGACTCGGTAGGTTTCTACCAAACGCGGTTCAAGGAATCCCAGGTAGTCATCAAATTGATCGCGGTATGCTTTTTCACCAATGATTCGCGTTTGATAGCGATTACCGCCAAAACCTACCCGATCACCTTTCACATCCTTTTCAACGCTGATCTGCTGACGCGCTTGCTGGCGACCGGTATTGAAAGGCGGATCGATGTAGATCAGGTCAACCACACCATTGGGCAATTCTTTCAAGGTTGTCAGGTTGTCACCATAAATTATCTTGTTTTTCATAACTTAATTTTAGCATCACATCTGCATTTACACAGATAAGAAAAAGTTGTCGGGAACAAGGTTAATATCATTTGATTTTTAGTGCTGATTGCCGCTGTAACGGTCAAATTTTTTACAATTTTTTAGTAAAAAAGAAAAAACTTATCATAAACATCTATTAATTATTGACAAAAAATCAATGCCAAAAATCAAACCTTAAAATATTGCTTTTAACCTTGCAATACTATGTAATACATGGTATTATGTATTACATCATTATAAATCATACATTATATTAGGAGAATGCTTATGACCGAGACACCAATACATGAACACTCCCAAAACCTGGTTCAGGAACTTCGGCGCGGGGTAATCGTCCTGGCAGCCCTCAGTCAGTTGCATGAAGAACAATACGGTTATTCACTGATGACTCAACTGGAAGAACGTGGGTTGCAAATCGACCAGGGTACTCTGTACCCACTTTTACGTCGATTGGAAGACCAAAACCTCCTGCAAAGTGATTGGCGTGTTGAGACCTCACGGCCGCGTCGCTATTACGTCCTGAGTGAAACCGGTAAAAAGGTCTTACAGGAAATGACCGTAGAATGGTCACGGATCAAAAATACAATTGACAACTTATTATTCAAAAATTAAGAGGTAAAAATTGCAATATATTAACGCATATTTGAATGAAATTTCCCGCCGCTTGCCACGGAAAAACCGGGATGACATCATCGAAGAAATCCGTTCCATCTTGATGGACATGATTGAAACGCACAATCCTGGCGCAGATCCCGACGAAGCAACCATTAAAGCCGTGTTGAATGAGTTTGGACCTCCCAAGAAGGTAGCCCAACAATATGTTTCATACAAGCCATTAATTGGTCCAGATTTGTTTTCAATTTATTTACTCGTGCTCAAAGTTGTGCTTACGGTGATTACAATTCTCAATTTTGCTGGTGTAATTGTCGGCTTGGTAAATGGCGCTTTTAGAGAAACCGGTCTTTTCACCGTTGTTGTCGATCAGTTTTTTAGCCTATGCGGCAGCCTGATCAATGTTTTCGGTATTGTGACATTAATTTTTGTGTTATTCGAAAGGTTTGTACCTGAAAAGTTTAAACGCGAAATTAGCGATGAATGGTCACCGGATGATCTCAACCTGGTCGAAGATAAAATGCGCGTTTCAATCCCGGAATTGGTAATTGAAATTATCTTCGAGATCATATTTATCGTTTTTTTCAATTTTTATCTGGACAAAATTGGAATTTATTCCCAGAGCGAGGCCGGATGGGTCATGATGCCGATTTTCAATGAGAATATTCTACGATATATTCCCTGGCTCACAGCAATTATTGTTTTGAACACCGGCATAAACCTTTACCTTATTCGCCAGGGAATTTGGAATCGGGCGGCAGGCATGGCAAAAATCGTCATCAATGTTTTAAAAATTGCTGTTTTTGCTGCAATTATCCTTGGTCCGCCTCTTCTAATAATTGGACCGGAATCCTGGCCAACCCTCAGCCATGAACTTGGGATAACCGATCAGCAGTTCACGCAATACATGAATCTTGGTTTAAACATAATCCTGGGCTTGGCAATCTTTGGCTTTTCAGTAGACACTGTTAAACACTTATGGCGCAATTTCATTAAAAAAGATCGAACCAGCATGGAAATTGCCACACAATAAAGAGCAATATCACAAAGGGGCCGCCATTTTGGCAGCCCTTTTGTAAATCGCCCATTCATCTTGGAAATAACAGTTGTGGTTTGTTCATAAATTTTTAGTGCAGAGACCTCGTTTTGTAATGGTTACATACAGGTCGTAACTTTTCGCTAGATCCGATAAATATTTGAAATTCAATTCAAAACAACTTTTTAAATGATCGTCAGGTCATTTAAGTTTATAATTACTCTAATCATTGTTTTTCAAGAAAAAAACAATCTGAGGAATGGAGTTGGGAAAACAATTAATGTGAGCCAATCACCCTAGAAAGGAAACCAGAATGGGATATTATTTAGACGATTCAAATAATGATGAGACGATGCCCGCTTCTGCAGAAGAATGGAGTAAACCAACGCCGCCTGTTGAAAGACCGCCTTCACCCCCCGAACCAACAGATCGCTGGGGTTCTCCAATCACTGAAAAAACCACATCAACCGATCAAACACGTTGGGGTTCAAAAACAACATCGCCCACAGACGGGACGCGCAGTAAGAAAAAGAGCGGAGCAAAATGGTGGGTCATCTTGATTGTTATTTTGGTGGTACTGTGTTTATGCGCTTGCCTGGTTGGATCAGGGATTACCGTATGGAAAGGTATCCTTCCGAAAAGTTCATTTTTATTTCCGATCTAGCCTAAAGCAAAAATGTTGCTTCCAATATTTCTTGTCCATTAAAATCGCACCAAACATAGGACTGTATTACAGCAAATCCATCTTTTTATTGTGGAATTATTCCCAACTTTTCCCTAATTTGGACAGCGAGGAATAAAACAGAATCCGTTAACCCAATTGTCAAAGTTAATTATTTGAAGATTATCTTATACAAATGCCGCTGACTTGACAAAGAAGTTGTTCTCATTGAAAATAGGGTTGAAGGAGCATATGCCGATTTGAACAAAAAAATTATCAGCCCAATTCTAAGCTTTTATTGCCGTTTTTAAAGGAGTTCCACATGAGTTTTCCCTCTCCCTTTTACCGCTGGCGCCCGCACCCCTGGCATGGGTTAGAAGTCGGTCCTAATCCTCCGGATCTGGTGTATGCCTTCATCGAAATGACCCCCTTTGATCACATCAAATATGAAGTGGACAAAACGACGGGTTACCTGTATGTTGACCGACCCCAGCGCACATCATCGTTAACCCCCTCTCTGTATGGTTTTATCCCACGTACTTATTCCGGTGAACGGGTAAAAGCACTTTCTCAGGGAGCAAAATGTGGCGATGGTGACCCGCTTGATATTTGCGTTGTCAGCGAGCGGCCTATCAATCGTTCTGAAATCTTTCTTAACGCCGTTGTCGTCGGGGTTTTGCAATTTGTCGATAATAGGGAAGCCGATGACAAAATAATCGCTGTATTAGAAAACGATCACATCTATGGCCATGTCCGCTCTATTGAGGAACTGCCAAAGATCATTGTCAGCCGATTGAAGCACTATTTCCACACCTATAAAATGGTTGAAGATCTTGAAACACAAATGGAATTTATCGGTACATTCGGTGCAAGTAAAGCAAAAGAGATCGTTAAAGCAGCAATTGAAGATTATAATTTCACTTTTGGTAACTCATAACGCTTTTTAAATTGCTAAGGCTGTCTATTCAGGATATTGCATAATCACAAAAATTATTACAATGCGCTTTGATGTTTTTTCGCTTTTTCCAGAGGTGTTCCTCGAATATCTCAATTCCAGCATCCTGAAAAGGGCGCAGAACCTTAACGCATTGGAAGTTCGCCTGCACAATATTCGTGATTGGGCTTCGGACAATCATCATACTACCGACGATACGCCCTACGGTGGCGGTGGCGGGATGATCATGAAACCGGAGCCTGTTTTTGCTGCTGTTGAAGGAATCTTGGGCACACCGCCAACCTGCCCGGTAATCCTCTTAACGCCCCAAGGACGAACCTTTACCCAAACTGTTGCCTTTGAACTAGCTGAATATGACCATCTGGCACTGCTTTGCGGCCGGTATGAAAGTTTGGATGAGCGTATTCGTCAACACCTGGTCACCGATGCCATCTCTGTCGGGGATTATGTGCTTACCGGGGGTGAGTTGCCAGCAATGATCCTCATCGATGCCGTCACCCGCTTGTTGCCAGGCGTTCTTGGAGACCCCGAAGCGGTTCAAGATGACTCCTATGCCACGGGTTTATTGGAATATCCTCATTACACTCGACCGCCAGAATTCCGTGGTTGGGGTGTTCCGGATGTCTTACTATCTGGTAACCATGCCGAGATTGCCCGTTGGCGTCGGCATGAATCCCTGCGCAGGACGTTGTTTTTCAGGCCGGATTTATTGGAAAAAGCCGCGTTGAACAAAGATGACCTGGCTTTTTTAAAAGACCTTGGTTACCCGCCGGTCGAATCAATTTCCCCATCTTCTAAAACTTAAAGGAGATTTTATGGAAACAAAAAGGATGAACTATCTAAAAACATTTTTACTGGGCTTCGGATTCTTTGGTGTCAGCGTCATTTGGTCGGTCTATAATGCTTTCGTTCCGTTGATCTTAGACGAGCGCTTTGGGCTGCACGCAGGTTTTATTTCATTCATTATGGTGCTAGACAATATCGCTGCCCTTATTATTCAACCACCTCTGGGCGTCTTTTCAGATCGGCTTCGTTCACCCATTGGGAGGCGGTTACCCTTTATTGTGGTCGGCGCCCCGGTAGCTGCAGCAGCTTTCGGGGTGATCCCATATGCTCAGGTGCTCCCACTATTTATCTTCAGCTGCATTACGCTGCTCCTGGCGATGGCATTTTGGCGCACACCGGTGGTGGCATTAATGCCAGATATCACTCCATCGGAACACCGTTCCCCCGCCAATGGCGTTATCAACCTGATGGGTGGTTTAGGAACGGTGCTGGCGACGCTTATTGGTGGTCCCCTTTACAA
>Ga0255347_1001570_pt1 | contig 35703 bp, 45 predicted proteins | sample wastewater_treat_2_FD_192479 | JGI IMG/M metagenome (GOLD analysis project Ga0255347, IMG submission 192479) | Wastewater microbial communities from Lulu Island WWTP, Vancouver, Canada - plant24 | ecosystem: Engineered > WWTP > Wastewater > Unclassified | place: Canada: Vancouver, British... | reverse complement strand
GCATCAAGCTCATGCACTGGTCATGGACTAGCAAAATATCTGACAATATTAAATTATATTGAGACTGGAATCTGGACTGAGATATCTCCTAAAGATATTTATGCTTATATTTCTTTAGGTAGACACATGGGAGGATATTTATATGATGCTCTTAATCTAGCAATTACTAGAGGAGTAGGAACAGAAGAACTTGTAGCTAGTATGGTTAAATATGATGCAGGAGGACAACAAGCAATACGTCCTATGACAGAAGATGAATATCTTGTTAAGCCAGAAGAAACAGAAGAATTAAAAGCAGTAAGGACTGCATTAAAAGGACTAAAATTTAGTCAGGTAGTTGGATCAGGACAAGAGTTGATGGATAACATGGCTTGGTCTATCTTAATGAATTTTGGTGCATATTTTAGCGTATTAGGCTCTAATAACGGAAGTTGGGGAAGTGAATATCCTCAGCCACCAGAAAAATATACTTGGGGTCATGCACTATATGCAGGAATAGCAGAACTAGACAAAGACGGAAAAGAGTTTATAGGAAACTTAAACAGTTGGGGGAATGGAGTAGGAAACAATGGATGGCAAAAATTAAAACTTAATTATTTTATAAAATCCGTCAGTGGAGTTTGGGGATACACTGATAAGGATAATAAATCAAACATTATGTCAAACAAAAATGTAAAAATAATAAAAGACGAAAATAGTTCAGCAGTTGGAATATGGTTGCCGGCTTTATCTCCAGAGGCATTAAAAAGTCTATGTATGAATTTTGGAATTGAGATACCATATAAAACAGATGGAAGTATAGACTGGCAAAAATGGATAGATGGAAAATTAACACTATATAGATGACAGTAATTATTTGTAAAAAGTGTGGAAATAGGTTCTATACAAGACCGGCAAGGATAAAGGTTGGCAAAGGGAAGTTTTGTTCTAAAGCGTGTTATCACGAATATTCAATAGGTAAAAAACATACAGAAGAACATAGAAGAAATATAAGTATAGCATTAAAAGGAAGAAGACAGACTATTAAGGAAAGGGTAAATAAATCTATATCGATGAAAAATAGAGATTGGGGAATATTAAAAACCCCAGAAAAAGAATTATTTAGAAAAAGTATAGAAATGAGATTGTGGAGAGAGTCCGTATTTGCTAGAGATAATTATACGTGTCAAAAATGTGGGGTAAGAGGAGATAAAATAAATGCACATCATATAGAAAATTTCTCCGAAAACCCCAGTTTAAGAACTGCTATAGACAATGGGATAACACTATGTATCAATTGTCATATCAGATTCCATAAAATATTTGGAAAAAAGACAAACATAAAACACTGTATAAAATGGAAATTAAAATAATTAAATATTAAATAAAAATTTTATGTCGGGACAAGAATTATTCGATCTATTTAAAGACTTAGTTGATGATGATTCATTTAACGAAACAAGTTTTTATATATTGCTAAACTCAGCTTGTGCAATAGTAGAGACATCAAGAGAGTGGGAGTTTTTAAAAGACGATCAAACATATACGATAACTGGAAATTATAGTGTTGAATACACCCTCCCAACTAACTTTTTAATGCCATTACAATTTAACTGTTTATATGTAAATAGAACTCCATATACAATGGTCCGTCCAGAGAGATGGGAAGAGTTTTATGATAGATCCGGATATTTCACAATAAAAAATAACAAGTTAAGAATATCGGGGAGTGGGCTTAATGGTCAGTCGGTTTTATTTAATTATGTTGGTAGCACTACGGAAATAGATTCTAGTGGAACTGTTGCTTGGCCAGACTCAAGATTCCATCCAATATTAGCATATAAGGCTGCAATATTATTTTTATATGCTGATGGAGTAGAGCCATCAAGAGACAAAGCTCCTCAATGGTATGGAGAATATTTAGCATTATTAAGTGCAATGGAGAATCAAGATTCAAATCTTAAACAAGCTTATCAAAATACTTATAACGATTAAATATGGGTTATAGAAATAAAAATTTTATCAAAGGGTTAATAACTTCAGTAGAAAAAGATTCTGCTCCTGTTGGATCTGCGGTATATTCAAAAAACTGGTTATTCAAAGGAGATAAAATTGAGACAATAAAAGGAAGATACCTCGTCGGGTCTGAAGTCTCAGGCTCTGGAAAAGTAAGGTCTTTATTTGTTGGCAAAAAATCCAATGGAACAGAGGTATTGTTTACTACTAGAAGAGGATATTTAGAATACTATGATGAGTTAACAATGGACTTTATAAGAGTAAAGAATGAGTCCGGAGTTGATATAACACTTCAAGATGTTGAGGGTAGTTTTTCAAATTATTTTAATATAGTGGGAGCTTTTACATATTATAATGATCCTTTAAATGGAATGTATAAGATAATATCTGCTAATCCAATGAATGCTAAAAGCATATATAATTCTGCTAAAAATCATAAAGGTTTTATATCTATATTAAACAATGCCTGTTTTCTTTGGGCAAAGCCAGAAGATAAAACGGGGCAATATAGAAGTTATATTGATAAAAGAAATCAGACTACAGTTGCAAGCGAATCTTTCGGGACTGGAGACGGGACAACTAAAACGTTTAATCACACAATTGTTAACGGACAACTATTCGCATTATCTATTACAGATGGAGTAGAAACGTTCAAAGATAATTATGATGGAACTTTAACTGGTAGTGCGGGTGGTAGCGGAGTTGTAAATTACTTAACTGGAGCATGTTCAATAACATTTAATGTAGCTCCTTTAAATTTAGCAGCTATTACATGCTCGTATCAATACGAAGATCCAACAAATAATGGTATAGCAGACTTTACATATTCTACCCCACGTCAAGCCGCTCAGGGAAATTTCTTGAGACATGATGGTGGTGGAGATCCAATAATGAGAGTTTGCACATATAATGAATATGAATATTCCTTTAAACAAAAATCAATTTATAGAACTCAATATTCTACAGATGACTTAACTGCTACAAATAAAATATTCAGAGAGGGTGTAGGAATACCTAGTTATAAGTCTTTGATAGAACAGCCGGATGGAGTTTATTTTATAAACACAGCGGGAGAAAAGCCAATATTTATGATGCTTAGAATATCTAATTATTCTTCAGAAGTCGTGCCAATGGATATATCTTCTAAATATCTAGATTTAACTGATTATGACTTTTCTGATGGTGTCTGCGGTGCTTTTGAAGATTATGTATTATTTTCAGGAAGAAAGCCCGGATCTACATCAAATGACATTATATTTATTTATGACAAAACATTGAAGAATTATACTACCCTAGATAGAGAGGCATCATGCTTTGCAATTTATAATGGGGTATTGCTAGCGGGAGATAGTGCTACAAATAATGTTTATGAAATAATGACTGGATATGATGATAATGGTTTTGATTATGAATGTGAGATAGAACTCAATAATGATGATATGGGAATGGCTAATTTGAAAAAATCTAAAGTTTTAAATTTTGAGGGAGAAATAAGTATTGATCAGAATATTGAAGTATATGCTGCTTATGATGACGATAACTTTGAGCTTATAGATAATATATCTGGTCGTGGAGATTATGTAGATTCCGGTAGCTCATATACTTTGGGAGATAGAACTATAGGAAGAGGAACTATAGGTGGTGTTCAGACAACTTCTGTATATCATTATTTCAAAACAATAAAATTAAGAAGTCCAAAGTTTTTGAAAGTCCAACTAAAATTTAAGACTACAGGATCTGGATACGCATCTATATCTTTATACGATTTTCAAAAAGTATATACATTTAGAGAAAAAGCTCCAAGAAAATATCAATAATTTTAATTATTAAATAAAAATAAAAATATGAAGATAACAGCCCTATTCGAAACGACTCTTGCAGCAAGCATATCTGCTACAGCTACAAGTGCAACATTAACATACGGAAAAGATAAGCTAGGGAATGACTTATCTGGAGAGTATGGATTTATAATTGACGAGGGAACAAATAAAGAAGAGTTTATAATTGCTGATGTTTCTGGAACAGCATTAACAGATATGCAAAGAGGAATATCTCCTAGTGATGGCAGAACAGAAGTATCGGCACTTAAATTTGCTCATAGAAAAGGTGCTAGTGTAAAGATTACAGACTTCCCAATTTTAGGATTATTAACAGATTATCTAACCGGAGTTATTCCATTGCCAGCAGTTCCAAAATTAGATCCATCAAGAGTAATATCAGATCCTAATCATATAATTGACAAGGCTTATGGAGATGCAATTGGTGTAGCCGGTATTACAGGATTCTTAGTCCAAAATGGAACTGGAAAACAGATAAATATAAATGCCGGAACTTATATAAAAAATGGAGAAATATTAACTTATGCCGGTGCAAGTGGAGTTGCGGTATCTACTGGAAATAATTATGTTGAATTTAAAGATGGTGCTATAAGCATAAATCAGACTGGATTTACAAACGATTCTTATTCTTTAGCTTTAGTAGTATGTAATGCATCTACAATAACAAGTAATACAGATAAAAGAAGTTTTATAAACATTACAGATTTAAGAGCTAATACAAACGGAACTCTTTTAACTGGAGCTGTAATAGCTGGAATGAGAGTTCATACGGGATGGACTGGAATTACGAATGGTAGTTTTAGAGCAACAATAGATGGTGTTGCATGGAACTTTGATGCAATAAATTTCTCAACGGCAGCATCTATGACTGATGTTGCAACTTTGATTCAAACAAAGATAAGAGCGATAACTGGTGCAACGGAAACTGTATCGTATGATGCTGCTACATATAAATTTACAATAACATCTTCAACAACTGGAACAGAAAGTCAGGTATCAGTATTATCTACTTCAACTGGAACTGTTGGCACTGATATAAGTGGAGCTAACTATTTGAATGGAGCAAGTGGAACGGCAACTCAAGGAACTGGAAACTTTATTGATAGAGATTCTTTAGGATTATTTGCAAAGATAGGTCAAGGATTAAAAATTATAGATGGATATTTACTTGTAAAATTAAAAAATCTTGGTGGTGTATTGAATGGTGCAGACGGACTTTATGTAGATGATACAATTTTTGCAAAAATAGCAAATGTGTTAGGAATAACAACTACAAGTGCTAATGATTATTTAGCAGGAGAAACAATTGGAATAGGAAAAACTTTTTATAAAAATTTATCCGCAGACAACAATGTTGATGTAGTATCTGCAAATTGTGGAACTGGAACTGGATATGATTTACAACTTAGCACCTCTGAATGGTATGCTATGAGAATTGATAACACAACTTCTCCTATAAAAATATTAGGATTAGATTTAACGGTTTCTGCGACAAGTTTTTCTGCTGGTAATTTATTAGTAGAATTAAGACGAGGAGATATAACAAATATAGCAGGTAGCACTGTTGTAGCATCAAAAACACATGCAATAGGAACATCAGGTGCAAAAGTATTGAATTTTGATACTCCATATATTGCAGACTTATCATTAAATAATTACTTTTTTACATTATGTCCTATAAGTGGAGTATTCAAAGTATTAACAAGATATTCAGATCCAACGGGACACGGATATTTATATTATAAATCTACAAATTCAGGTGGAAGTTGGGCAGAGCAAGGTGCGGGATATTATCAAGATACATATAATGTAAATTGCACAACTCTTGGCCAAAATTATTGCTATTTAGGAACGACAACTGCATGGGACGGAATATGTCAAGCAAATACAGCTAAAAATACAACATTTACAGGAATAACAACTGGAGTAAGTCCTCTTTCAGGTGCAACACTTGGTGCAATGAATTATAGTAATGGTAGTGGTGGAATAACACCAACTCGTGATGGAACAAAAGTATCAGTAGGAATTGGAATTGAAACAAATAAAATTTTAATTGTAAAAGGAATGGTTTAACCTTTTTATACACTGCCTATTTTTTAGGCAGTAATAAGCAGATTAAATAATTTATAAAATAAAATTACAAAAATATGGCAACACAAAGACAAGTATTCAGATACCTTAATCCTAGCACAGGGATTCAAGATATTTACGAAGGCGGTTCAGGTAGAAAAATAGGTTCTACTGAATGGGGTAGGGACTGGTCGGGAAGATCTGATGTTCAAGACTTAGGCGTAAGGTCTGATTTATATAATCAGTATTATCCATCTACTCCGCCCACTAATCCTAGTGGATCTTCTAGTAATACAGATACAACTAGAACTACTCCAACAGGAACTACTCTTAGATACTCAATGAGTGGCCTAGATAGTGTTCCTAATATAGATACTTTAGACGAAGAATCTATAAGGGAAAGGACTAGGAAAGAAATTGAAGAGCAAATAAAGGCAATTGATTTAGCATATTCTGGAATATTATCTCAAGCAAGAGTTGAGGGAGAAAATAGAATGGGACAAACAAGAGCCATATCTTCAAGGTCTGGAACAATGGATACTCCAATGGGAGAGGCACAAAAGGCAACTACAGAGGGATATAATAGAAATATTATAAGCTCAATTGAATCTGAAAGAGAGGCTAAAAAGTCTGCTTTATATACAAAGTCAAATCAAAGAGCAAATGACATGATAGAGGCTAAGAGACTAGAAATATCAGGCCAAAAAGAAAAAGCAAATGAATATCTATCTAAGATAAGAGAAAGTGCTAAATCAGATGCAATAACATTCTTCAAGGCGGGTGGAAAGATAACGGACTTGTCTGATGAGGAATATGCAAATTTATTAAATGAATCCGGAATGACTCCAACAGAACTATCTGCTTATGCAAAATCCGCAGGTAAGGTTAGCTATGATTATAAAGTAATGTCTAATGGAAATATCTTAATTACTGGAGATGATGGAAGTATGAAAGTTGATACATCTTATCAGATACCAAAAGATAAAGAATTGAAACAACTTGACGACGGAACGACTCTTGTATTTGATCCATCAACTGGAAGTTATACAAATATAGGAAACTATGCAAAGCCAAAATCAAGCAGTGGTGGTAGCACATCAACTGGAGAAGATAAAGAAACAAAGGCATTTTATGATGATATTGCAAATATGTCTGACGATTTGGCTAATGGAAAAAAGAATTGGGGACAAGCTTTTAACTATATTAAGTCAAGATATGGTGCTCCAGATGACATTATAGACAATTTACTGGGTAAGGATACTTGGTCTGCTCCCGGAGCTTATGAAACAATACAGGAAAGAAGAAAAAAATCTAGCGGTGGAAGTGGAAATAGTGGATCTTTGTTAGAGTGGATAAAAAAGTAGTATAATAAAAATATAATATAAAATACTATGGCAATAAACTGGGATAAACTTCGTGGAAACATGAATTCGTCTGGAGGATCTTCAAATTTCAAATCAAAAATAAATTTTGATAAAATGAGAAGTAATCTTGGGATAGACAAAAAGAAAACTGTTCCTCAAGAAATAACAACAGAAGATCCAAACATAAATCCACTAGATAAAAAATTCTTTGATAAATCTGCACAAGATAATTATAATTCTCTTATTAAGTTAGGATTAACTCCAGAGCAGGCAATGAATGGTGCTAAGTCTTCTTATGGTCAGATAACTCCAATGAAAACAATAAAAATGCCAAAAACTGGAGGAACTGCAAAGGCAGAGAGCTACTATGGAAAAGAGGGAATGAAATCAGAAAGAAAAGAATTTAGTCAAGACGAATACGAATCCTTTGCACAAAGAGATGATATAAAAAGAAAAAATATATTCGGAATATTAAAAACGGAGCTAGATCATTTAGCTCCTATATCTATTGGTGGAACAAATGAGCCATCAAACTTAAAAACTACAAAAGCAGATACAGGAATATTGGGACTTAAAAAACCTTTTATAAAATCTAGCAAACTCCCAGACGAAGAGAGACAAGGGGGTCTTTTGGTATTTGAAAAAAAAGTTATTGATGCCTATCAAAATGGAGAATTAAATCAATGGCAAGCACTAGAATTGCTTGATAAACAAAAATCTATTAGAGATAATAAACCATCTTCAAAAGATATATGGTCAAGAGCTATAAATTTAGCGGGTAAAGAAGTAAAAAACAATATACCAAAGGTTTTATCTGGTGCAGAAAAAGGATATGATAAGGCTACAGAATACGCAGGGAAAGCAGGCTCTTATATAATCGGTGCTATGGCGGCCGCATCTAATTTTGTTTTAGGGGGAACATTAGAATATGCAAGAACTGGAGATAAAAAACAAGCTCTTGAATATGCAAAAAATTCCTCAAAAGATGCTTATAATTTTGGTGCTAGTATTGGAGAGGGTGGGACAACATTATTCCCTAAAGCATTAAAGACTACAGTAAAAGTAATTGGAAACGTTCCGGCCGTAGTATCTGGTAAAGAAGAAAAATTCTTAGATTATGTCGCAGACGAATTTATAAATCAATATCATTCAGCAGAACAATTTACAGGTAAAAAGGCTACTCCTATAAGTAAGGATCAGGCTAGGAATTATTTAACCACCGGAAACTTTGAGGGGGATGTAAATAAGACAGATAAATCTGAGATAGCTAAAGCTTGGTATGCCTCACTTTTAAATACAGGTTTAGACATGTATGCAATTGCATCTTTGGCAACTGCTAATTTAAGCTCTAAGGCATCTAAGAATCCAGAGTTTAAAGTAAAAAAATTTGGCGTAGTAGATTTTGAAAATGGAGTAAAAACTACAATTACAAAAGAGACGGGAGTGCAAACATCTAAGATTCCAAAAATTCCCGGAAAAGGACAAATACAAGCAATAGAGGCAGAGCCATCTTTCAAAACAAAACTTGGTATGCCTATTCAAGATATTGGCAAAAAATTAAGAATAGCTAAAAGCGGAGAGGCATTGCCATCTGGAGAAGTTCCAAAAATAGAATCTCCAATAACTCCGGGGACAGATATTGTTCCAAAAAATATAGACTGGAATATAGTTAGATCTACTAACGGCATAACTCCTACTCCATCTGTAAGTCCATCTGTGGCTTCTTCTGCTATCGCAGGAGCTACACAAACTGCAAAGATGAATAAAGTATCGTCTGAGACTAAGAAAACCTCTGTAATCCCAAAAACAAGCGATATAGAGCCACTCATAAACGTAGCAAAAGAGTCTGAGTCATTATCAGAATATACAAATAAGGCTATTCAGATTATGAAAGAGAATCCAGAAATAGAGACAGCTATAAATAATCTAGGAGTTGAAATGATGAAAGAGAATCCAGAGGCGGACTTTACTCTTGCACTTGCATCTGTTTATAGAAAGATTAAGTCAGAGAGTGCCACTAAAAAATATGATAGAACTTTAAACCTACAAGACGAAGATGACGTAGAATACTTAAAAAGAATATTCGGGAATGACTCTGTAGAAGATATGAAAAACGGAATATATAAATATGGCTCTAAAGAAGACAAGGCGTATATAGAAAAGATAGCAAATAGAAATATAATAGATGAGCCTATATCAGAAAAACCGATAAAAACTACTCCAGTAAAATTAGATTCGTATAATATATATCATGGAACATCTGCAGATGTTTTACCAATTATTAAAAAAGAGGGATTCAAGTTTGGATCAGAACTACCAGAAGATGCGTTTAGAAGTGGAGGATATGGACGACTACAAGATAGTATAAGTTTTAGTATGAATCCAAAGATAGCATCAAGATTTACTGGAACTTCTAATACCGGAGGACTTTTAGAGGCTAAAATAAATAGTGATGCTAATATCGTCAAAATAGACGGAATAGAATATGCAGAAGAATTAAACGACATTATACCAAAGTTATTGAAAGATGGCGTAGATGCAGTATATATTGGAGGCGGAGAAGAAGAATTGGTAGTAATAAATCCAAAAGTAATTTCATTAACTGGAAAAGAAGAAACATTTAAAGTTATAGATGGAATATCAAAAGATATTTGGAATAAAAACGCTGAAATAAAAGAATGGCAAGACATTCAAGAATTGGATGCACAAATAAGAAAAATAGAGTCTCCAGATAAGAATAAAAAAAATGATATGTGGTCTATTGATATTGGATTAACAGAAAGTCTGGGAGAAAATGGAGACATAATTACAAGATTTTATAATAACAAGCCAACTATTGAAGAGATTAAAAATGATATTATAGAAGAATATAAATCTATAAAAAAAGAAATAAATAAACCAATGGCGGGTGGTGTTGTTGCTAAATCTGGAAGAGACGAAAACATAGAAAAAGCTATAGATAATGTGCTAAATAATATAAAGACATCAGATAAAAAAATACAAAAAGAAATTGTTAAGAAGACCATAAAAGAGTCTTCAAAAACAATAAAAGAATCAAAAGAGGTTGCAGAAAAAATCACAAAGTCTAGAGTGTCTAGTGCTATATCTTCTAAAAAATCTATTAAAAAAACCACTCCAAAAAAACCTAAAAAGGATTTATCTATACCAGAAATAGTAAAAAAGATGTCTCCTAAAAATAAGACACTACCAATATTAAATGAGTTTTTAGTAAAAGATGGAAAGCTTATAACAACAGATTTAGAGGTGGGGTTATCATTAAAAACAGACATGAAAGATGGTATTTATAAGACTATAGGAAATGATATTTTACCGGGAGAATATCCAGCAGAAGACTTCCCAGAATTACCAGAAATAAAAGAGTCAAAAGTATACAGTATAAATTCTGAGGAGATGTCCGATATATTTAAAAAAGCATCATCATTCATAGACTCTAAAGATTATGCTAGACCAGAAATAACAGGGGTAAGCATGCAAACATCAGATGGAATGTTGACTTTAGTAGGAACTGATAGCTACAGATTATTTATGAAAAAAATACCTATAAAATCAAATATAGAATCAAATATAATAATACATAATCCAAAAAAGGTTTCTCAATTATTAGGAACAATAGGAGATAAAATAGATCTAAGTTTTAATGATGATTTAATAAAATTGTCTGGGGATAAGGGAGACATAATAGTAAAGAGAATAATAGGAACATATCCAGATTTCAAACAAATAATACCAAAATATACAACTGGATATTCTTTTGATAAAAGCGAGATGACAAAGGCATTAAAAGACCTAGCTCCATATTATAAAGACACTCCAACAAAACAGGTTCAAGTAGAATTATCAGATAATAATATTAAACTATCTGTATCAAAGGGAGAAATAGAAAAATCTATAAATGTAAAAGCTAAAAAAACTAATGTAAATACTAAGCCAGAAGTTGTAAATGATGGATCTCTAATTATGCAAATAAAACAGGAAGAGGGATTATTTTATAATGCAAATTATCTATTAGATGCTTTAAACACAATAGATGCAGACAAGGCATCCATGTATTTTGCTGAAGAAGATTTCAGGCCATTATTTATGAGTGAAGATTTAAAACTAAATACAGATAAGGCATCCACAAAGTCTCCATCAGGGGGATCTAGACACGCATCCTATGATCAATTTTCTGATATAGCAATTAACTCAAAGACTGGAGATATACCAAATAAAATAACTAATATACAAATGCCAGAGATGTTAAAACTTGCTAACGAATTATTGGCAACCGCAGGCAATAGTAAAGTATTTCTAAGAAAATATGCTAGATCGTTTGGTATGTTTTATGGAGAAAAAGGAGATCCTAGAATAGGACTTAATCCATCTATATTTAGAAATCCTAATCAAGTAGCAAAAACACTAGCACACGAGGTAGGACACTTAATAGATTATCTTCCGGATAAAGTGATGAAAGGAAAGTTAATAAGCAAACTTCTTGTCATAAGAGATATAAGAAAAGGAATACTAGGTGCTGAAGAAGATATTGCGAATAGAAAGAAAGTATTATCTAGGATAAGAAGATATGAAAAATTACAGGATAGGGGAGAGTTAACAGATAAACAAACTGAAAAATATAATCAAGCATTGTCAGAATATGACGAAATAAATAACAGACTTATTTTTGAAAAAGACTTTAGAAAAGAATTAGAGGATTTAAGTTTTTGGTATAGGCCACTTCCAGAGACGGGAGCATCTCCATCACACATGGCATATAGAAAATCGTCTCCAGAATTATATGCAGACTTTATATCTGTATTGTTTAATAATCCGGAAATATTACCAGAAAGAACTCCTTTATTCTATGATAAATTTTTTAAATATTTAGATAGAAAGCCAGAAGTTAAGAAGAAATATTTTGATTTAATGGACTTTTTAACAGGACAAACAGATAATATTTTAGAGGCTAGAGGACAAGACATTGATCAGATGTTTAAAGATGGAGAGGCACTACATAGAGCAAAGGCTGAGATAGCTAAGAATCAAAGAAAGTCTCTCTGGTATCATATTCAATATGCTTTTTATGATAAAAACATTGAATTATTGAAGAAAGAAAAAGAACTTATAAATAGAAAAGAAAAAGCGGGTATAGTAATGAATCCAGAAGATAAAGTATCTTATATGCTTGAAGAAAATAACTTCTTGGGAAATGAGGTTAAAGCAATTTTAGAAAAATTTAATCCTATAAGAGAGACATATTTATCTAAAGGTTTAACAGACGAAGACATGGGAAAGATGTTATTCTTGAAAAGAGTTTTAGGAGACAGATCAGGGCTTGCTAATCCTCTAGGACAGAATCCAGAGACAGCACAAGCACAACTAGATTATATGAGAAAACAGATAGGGCTAGAAAAATATTCTGTTTTAGAAAGGGCAGTGGATGAATTTCAAAAAATATATAAAGAAGAAGTTTTAGAGCCCGCTAGAGATTTAATAAAAGAAGACACATATAATAAGATAATGAATGAAGAAAGCGTTTATGGAACATACGCTACTCTTAAACATATTTTAGATGGATATGTATCTTCAAGTATTCTTCATCAAGTAGGAACTCTAGACACAATTGCTAATCCATTAACATCAACTCTTATAAAAGCTATTGTAATGAGAAAGGCCGCTAGACTTAACGAAACTAGAAGATTCGTTGCTAATTGGCTAGTGGAAAACTTCCCAGATGATGTTCAAAAAGCAAAGGTAAACTATAAAACTGGATATGTAAAAGATATTCCATTTAAGAGTGTATTAAAATATAAAGTGGCGGGTAAACCTTACGCATATTATGTAGATCCATATATTGAAAAATCCTTATCTAATCAGACTACAGAATTTAATGAGGTATTTAGAAAAACTATCGGAGTGCTAAATAGATATTATTTCAAACCTGTTTATATAACATTTAATGTTGGGTTTCAGTCATTTAACTTACTAAGAGATTTCTCTAGAACATGGAAAGCTAATCCAGATTTAACTCTTGCTAAAACACTTAAGAAATATGTTAGTGCACTTCCAGAGGCTAAAAAAAGAGCACTTGGAAAATATAGCGAACTTATATCTGAAATGGAAAATAATAAGGCAATTGGATTAACATATAACGATATAATATCCGGATCAGACGGAGACGAACTTAATCAAGTAGAGCAAATGTTAAATAGATATGGACTTATTGACAAAAAGAAATTAGTTAATAAATTCATAAAACCTCTAGCATATTTATTGCATCAGATAAAAGTTGTTGGAGATGTAATAGAAACATTGCCTAAAGTTGCTACATATACTCATTTAAAAGAACAGGGAATGAATATAAAAGAAATTTCTCACATAGTTAGAAGTAGGGTTGGAACTCCAGACTTTACAAGAAAAGGAAATTTATTTGATATGTATAACAACGTATTTTTATTCTCTAATATATTTAAAGAGGGATATAGAGCCGACATAGAAACAGCTTTTGTTGATCCTAGAACTAGAAGTGGGTATTGGTGGAAGACAGTTAAGAAAGATATTGTTCCAAAACTTATAATGGCTTTAATGGCCGCAGGATTATTTGGAAAGGAAATTAAAGAACTTATAGACAACATATCTGAGTATGATAAAACTAACTACACAACATTACCACTAGGAAAATATAATGGAAAAACTGTATACATGAGAATACCATCAGATGAAACAGGAAGATTATTATCTGGTATATTTTGGAAAATAGCATCCGGAATGATGACAAAAGAAAAACAGAGGTTTACAGAAACACTATCTGATGTATTTAGCTTTGCCGGAGGACAGATTCCGTCATTTTCTCCATCAATAGGAATGATAGTCCAGTGGAATAATTTTCTAAATGGAAGACCTCCTAGAGATACATTTAGGGGATATGATATTGTGTCTGATACAGAGATGAAAGCCGGAGGATGGTATAAAACAGAGCCAATGTTAAAGTGGACTTTTAATCAACTAGGATTATCTAGAATTGATGTTAGAGACAAAATAAAAGACCTTAATAGGTTTGAGAAATCAATAAGCATGACTCCAATATTAGGAAGATTCTTCAAAATATCTAATAGAGGATTATCAGAATCTTTATCAGAAAAAACATCAGAACAGGAAAAAGAAGAGGCTAGAATATCATTGAAGAAAAAGAATGCCTTAATAAAATATACTAATAAATTTGTTGATGATAAAGATGCAGACATAGAAGAGATATTTAAAGAACTTGCTATTGATGTATATGGAGATCAGGAAAATGTTAAAGATGAAAAAATATTAGACCTAGAAAAAGACTTTGTTAAGTCAGTATTAAAAACTAAAAATGATCCATATATAAATTCTCTTATTTATGCAACAACTAATAAACAAAAAGGAGAAATTATATTAGATATGAAAAATAATCTTCCAGAAGAAGAATTTAAAAATTATATAATAATGCTACTTTCAACTAAGATTATTGGGGAGACGGCTATTGAAGAGGCAATAAAAAAGGACACAAAATAAAATGGAATATTTAGCATGTATCGGAGTAATACTCATAATGTATCTTATAGGAGCTCTTTTATATCATGTAGATACTAAAAGAAATCCATTCAAAAATACATTTAAGTATTTAAGGGAATCTGATAATTATATACCAATATTACTAGTATTATTCATTATAATGTGTGTATTATATTCATAACTATATCTAGGTTTTAAATAAATTATGTTGGCCAAAATAAAATAAGTCTATAAAACAAAAACAAAATTAAAAGGGTAGATTAAAAACAAAAACAAAATTATAGGCCAACATTTATAAAACTTTCTTATAGCCTAACAGGGATTTATGATCTCTGTTTGCATCTATACTGGCAATTAAATGTATACACTTATTTGCATATAAATATATAGTGAGTGAGGTGGTGGGGTAAACTGTGGATAACTTATATTTGCAAGAAATATTTTTTTAATTTATAATTGTTAATACAATAATATTATTGATGTATTGACAAATATGATACATCTGATATAATTAAGGTAGATAAATAAATTAACTATGAAATAGTATGCAAAAAGCATTGAAAGATGCCCAAAGAAATTTAACATCATTGTCTATAAAGACAAAAATGTTTCAATTCTTTTACATAAAGTTTCGTAGCTTTATTTATCGCAAGAACACCTTTAGAATTTATATTCTAAGGGTTTTTTGTTTTCCTTAAACTTCTACGCCCACCATACATCTGGTAATCTCGGAAGTAAAAAAGAGAGGGAAGATGTCGCTCGGCTCCGTTTCTAAGCGGAATGTTAACAAAAAGAATTAAAAGATCATTGACAAAAACAAAAGAATTAGACATATTCTCTTGCCGAAGAGAAAATAGATAATTCCTTTTTAATACGTATAAATCATTATATTGCCATTATTAAAGCACATTTAATCAGATTCAAACATATATTTATACTTTAATATTCCGAAAGAAATGGAGAGAGTTGATAGGGGCGTATAATGTAATACAATTGGTAATACATAATTATGAAGAATAAAACATATAAACCCTATTGTTTTAGGTTAGACGATACAACCGTAAAACAATTAACAGACTTAAAAGGAGATAAATCTTGGAACAGATTCTTTTTGTTGTTGATAAAAAATAATAAGACAAATATTAAAGATCAAGATGATGGAAATACAATTTGAGTGTTTAAAAAATTTGGGCATAGATATTTCAGAATCCAAAAGAAGAATCAAGAGGTTTAGAAAATATCTATCTAACGAAAAATTAAGAGAAAATTATAACGGAGACTATAAATCTTATTTAAAGTCTAAACATTGGAAGAAGTTTAGAGAAAATTATTTTAAGAATCATACCAGAACTTGTTATTGTTGTTTTGAAGATGCTACTGAATTGCATCATAATAATTATGATAATTTATTTAGAGAGACAGAAAAAGACGTCGTTCCAGTTTGTAGGAATTGTCATGAAGAAATACATACATTTATATTGAATGAAAAAGAGTTTAATCTGAGCAATGCACATGAATTGTATAGACAATATTTAAGTAATAATATTGATACTTGAATAACAATAAATAATTTGCTATAATTAAATTATATTAACTAACTGTGGATAACTAAAACTATGATAACAGACAAACAAATATCGTATTGTTTACACTTAATAAAAAGTGCATGCTATGTAGAAGATTCTATACAGGACTGGTATGATGATCAGTCTACTCACAATGGTGCATATCAAGATGGGCACTGTAATTATAAAGATCAGATAATTGTAGATAAGATAAAAGATGCAGATCATTATTTAATTACAGGACTTATAACTGATTTAAAAAAGATAGCTTATGAAGAAGATTATGACGAAGAGTTTGTTGATAGCGTTTTAAATAGGTTAGAAAAATTATAATTAAAATAAAAAAATGAAAAACAAAAACGAAGTAAAAGAGTATAAGTATTTTGTAGGAACTGCCTATACGGCAGAGCCAAAAATACCAAAAAGATTTGTGCCTATAAATTATATGGGTTATCAAAATAATCTACGAACAAGTAGAGTAGGAATATTTATTCTTCTTGTATGGCTCATTATAGGGCTTATTTGGATTAAAAACATAGAAAAAGGTATAAACTATCATGAAGAGCCTCAAACTATCCAAATACAGGCCGTTTCAAGTAAAATTAAGGGGGTTATAAGTGCATATAATCTAGTTGCATATCAGACGGATTTAGATTTTTGTGTTGGGGCTTATGGAGATAATCTCTGCCAACTACTTGAAAATGGAGTTAAAGTAATTGCAAATAATTGTCTTCCTAAAAATACAGAGGTTGAAATTGAGGGACTGGGAAGATTCGTAGTTTTAGATAGGATGAATAGTCGCTACGGGTGTGATTATTTTGATATAGCTATGCCCGGAGATAAAGTTATTGAGGCAATACAATTCGGTAGGCAGGAATATAACGTAATAATATATGAATAAAATTGAAAAAATGATTATGGATGCAAACGAGATTCCGAAAGAACGTTTTAAGGAGGCGTGTTATATTAACTATGGTCATGCAGTTCCTATGGGCATTCCAGATAGTTGGGGGAATGATTTTATAAATAATAATATATATATGGGAAATGAAGTGTTAATTCACAAAATAAAGGAATCTATAGAAAATAATAGTCGTCTATATAACGAACTTATAGACATATTTAAAGCTCAAACAAAAAAGGCATTTAATGATGGTAGGATTGCGGGTATTACGGAGCAAAAGAAAGCAGATAAGGAAATCATAGATCTTAGGTTAGAAAGTCAAAAAGATAAGATCGTAAATAAGCTGTTAAGTATGTTCCACGATAATATGACATTATCAGACTTTGTAGAAATGTTAGAAAAAATATTTGGTAATAAGACGAGCGAACAATAATTTATAATTTAATAAAGAAAGGGAAAAGTTTATGAAGAAGGTATTACTAATTTTATTTCTAGTGTGCTTGATGCCATTATTGGCGGGTTGTAGTGATGCCGATACTGCATCTTACAACTTATCAAAAGATGCAGATATGTTTAAAGTAAATAGAAGAATCGTATTTTATAATGGAATAACCGGAGAATATCTGTTGTCGGTTGAGGGATTCTGTTCACTAGGAAATGATAGAACGTCAACAGAATTAAATTTGACTTGTAAAGTCGGTGAGGATTCATATAAAAAACACTTTCTTGGTTTATCTGATAATGTGACATATTTTGCAGAACAGATAGAGTCAAAAGATGTAAGCGTTAATCATTATAAAGTTATATTCAAATATGGATGAGGCTAGTTTGAAATTTAATAAAGAATTTGGAAACTTTGCAGATAATGTAATAAGAACAGAAGAATATGTGGAAGAAGAATTGAAAAGTTTGGTAAATCAAATAATAAAATATAATGGCTTATATAATAAATCTAAATAATCTATGAAAGACTTTAACTACTTAGAATATCAAAAACTTGTGGATCTTATGAAAAAGCATATAGATATATTTCATAGTCTTAAAATAATATGGGAGGATAAAGACGTCTTAAAAAGAATATCATCCGGAATAGACAAGATAACTAAAGACTTTGAAAAATTCAAATACGATAAATATTTTATAGAATATATTATAAGCGAAATAAACAATTTAAAATTAAAACAAGATGGATATAACAAAAAGAATTAAAAGCATAAAGGAGTGTTTCAATAACTTATCTAAACTGGAAGAGTTATATTATTTATGTTGTGAGGATTATGCAATGTTATCTGATGAAATGATATATTCTATAAGGAGCGTTCAAAATAAGAAGAAAGAATTAAAGTCTCAGGAGCTTAAATCAATGGCAGAGTTTGAAAGAGAGTTTGAGCTTAGCACGGAATATATGGTAATAAAGTCTATAAAATACAAAATGAAAGGATATGAGAGATTATTGTCTGGAGTAAAGGTAAGAATAGAATCTCTTAAAGCGGGATTAAAAGGTGTTTATTAAATTTAATATATGTATATAAAAACGAAAGATCGTCCATGCAAAGAGTGCGGGGAGAATAAAAGACTTCCGGGAATATCATTATGCAGAGAATGTAAGAGGATAGATGATCTCGTAAAATGGTCTCTTAAAAAGGTAAGAGATAAAAAGAAAAAGCAAAAAGAAAAGTTAAAGAGAATGAAATATAGAGTAAAAAACTCTAGACAAAAAGTAGAAAAAAGAGTGGAGGAAAAATTCAGGAAGTATATAAGATTAAAACTTTCTGATAAGTATGGAAACGGAAGATGTTATACATGTGGAAAAATAAAGCATTATAAGAATGCAAATGCCGGGCATTTCATTCATAACAAGTTAGATTTCGACGAAAGAAATTATAAATTCCAGTGTATTCACTGCAACGATCATTTGAGTGGAAATTTATCTGTATATAAAAGTCATCTTATAAAAGACTATGGTATCGAATGGGTAGATAAATTAGAAAAAGATTCTAGGAAAAAGCACATATATTCAGTATCAGAATTACTAATAATGGAAAAAGAAATAGACAAAAATATAAAGGACTTATTGTCTAAAAAGATAGAATATAATTGATATTGCAATATCAAAAATAAAATGATATAATTAAGATATAAAAATTAACCTGTGGATAACTTTATGAGAAAAACTCTAGAACAACTTAAGGAGGAAAAGAAAATGACTTACGGAGAAATGTGTAAAAGAATGGGATGCACATATAAAACATTAAGACAGATAAAGAACATGTCTGATTATCAAAGAATGCACATTCATGTAGGAACACTATTAAAAATAAAACATATATTAGGAGTTGATTATATCTCTCCAATAGTAGATATAATTAACAACAACATTAAAAATATTAAAAAGTTAAAAGACTAAACTTATGAAAGACGGCAAAAAAACAACCGCTATAGCGGTAAAAGAAAAAAAGGAAGTTGTCATAACTAATACTTCCATAATAGAGAATCTAATAAGTCAGGCAATAAAAGAGAAACTTCCCGTAGAAACTATGGAGAAGTTTTTATTGATGAGAAGAGAGGTCATGGCAGAACAGGCAAAGAAAGCATTTGATGAGGCCATGTCAAAATTTCAAGGAGAATGCCCTACAATTAAAAAAGAAAAAGTTGTAAATGATAAAAACGGAAAGGAGAGGTATAGATATGCTCCTCTTGATTCTATAATCTCTCAAATAAAAAGTATTCTGAGTGAGAATGGATTATCATATTCTATAAGGACTGAGAATTTAGAAAATATGTTAAATGTAGTTTGTGTTGCTAAACATATTTTAGGGCACTCAGAATCATCAGCATTCTCTGTTCCTATTGGCAAAGAAGAATATATGTCTGATGTTCAAAAGTATGGAGCAAGACTAACATTTGCTAAGCGATACGCTTTTTGTAATGCTTTTGGAATAATGACTGGGGATGATGATACTGATGGAAATATAGATGATAATAAAGATAAAGCTCCTAAAGCTCCTAGTAAGCCAACTCCACCAAGTAAGCCCGGTATAGCTAAGATAACAGAAAAGCAAATAGATGAGATACACAACTTAGCATTTTTAGCTAGCAAGGAAATATCTACTATCGAATCTATAATGAAAAAACCTCTAAAAGATTTTACATTTGATCAGGGTAATCAATGGATAGATAAGTTGAATAAGATTATAGATGGATTAAAAGAGCCAGTTAAAACTCCAGAGGATAAGCCTATAGAAGAGCCAAAAGAAGAAAAAGCAAAAGATCCAGAAATAAGGAGATAAGCTATTTGTAGAGGGAGAAATACAGTCTAGGAGTTGGGATGATAAAAATGGAAATAAAAAGTATATAACAGAAATCCTTGTTAGTAGCGTTCAATTTATGGGTAGTCCATCAGGCAATAAGCAAGAAAGACAAGATAATGTTCAAGACGAAGAAGAGGAAATAAATATAGAGGACATTCCATTTTAATACAATATTTATTTAATAAAATAAACCACCATGACAAAAAAACAAACTAATCTAGATGACACATTTCTTACAGATATGAAATTAAGATTTATGTCTAAAGATATCGAATCTCTAGATGAAAAGATAACAGAAATTAGAAAGAGGTTATCTAGTCTAGAAAAATATCTAGAAATATCTTATATCAAAGAAGAGAGAGTTTTTGAGGGGTATAAAAAGACAAACGAGATATTAAAAGATATAAAAAGTGCAGAGAAGTCTCAAGAGAAAAGCAACGGAAAGCTTAACATATTAAAAGCTAAAATGGGGATTAAATAACAAACTAAATATATGGCAAACTATCAGGAAAAATGTGAGCATTGCGGAAATATAACAACTGCATACGCTCACAAACTAAATAAGCCGTTAGTTTCAGCCCTAAGAGCCTTAGTAGATTTTTATGAGATAAATAAGACGGCATGTAATTTACAAAAGAATTTAGATTTAACAAAGAATCAATATAACAACTTTCAAAAATTACAGTATTTTTTCTTAGTCAGACATACTAAAGACGGATGGTATCCTACTCCAGATGGTATAAAGTTCATATATTCAGAAATACCATGTTTAGATATGGCAATGACTCTAGGAAGACAGATATTGAATACAAGTCATGTAGCGTGGAAATATAAGAGACAGCCTAGACTTATATTTATCAAGAGCATTGATGAGTGTTCATGGAAAAAGAGAGAAGAATATCAAGACGAAAAAAGGAATACGTTATTTGATAATTAACAAAGTAATACCCGTTAAGGACAGTAGCAAGCTATAATCTTGCTAACTCGTCTATTTTGGGTTATTATATAAAAGCTCCTCTATTTTATGCCCGATCAAATATTCTAGCCTTGTCTAGCCTTGTGCGGGATAAAGATTTAGCATATTATGGAGGAGCTAAATAAGTATATGATAAAACAATTAAAGCCGGTTAATAAGATAGACGAAAAGATAGGAACAGGAACTCTTACTAAAATAATAATACAATTATTTAATCGTCTAGTAGACAACCATAATGAATTATTGTCTTTTGTGAATGAGATAGCTGTAATTGTAGGAGAAGATGGAGAATTGGACGAAGATAAAAAAGATTCTAATAGCAAAAAAGATTAAATATTTTTGCTATTTTTTTATAAATGTGATATAATTATATTACAAAATACAAAAAAACCATTAAAAAAATAAAAATATGGGCATAAACTTTTCAAAATTGTTCAAAAATAGTAAAAAAGAGAAAGAAAAAGACTTAGAGATAAGAATATCATCATTTTTAGATGGATATCAAAGACTTACAATGAATACTGGTATCAAGATGATAGGAACATTTCAAAACATAAATGGAGATGCAACAAAAGCTCAGATAGTTTTAAGAGTTCAGGACTGGAAAGAAGAAAGAGATAATTTAGTCAAGGCACAAAAAGAATCAGAAATATCTTCAGAGAAAGAAATATCTGAGGAAAAGGCCGAAGAAATCATAAAGGCCAGTGAGGGAGAACAAGAAGATGCCAAATAAACTAAACAAAACAAAAGTCTCTATATGGAAAAATATAATGGATATAAGAGATCATATCCAGAAAGACTTTAAAATGGAAAAGCTATCATATTTCTTCCCAATGATAATAACAGGGGATGGAAACTTTGTAAGTATATGCACGGATTTATTTATAATATTCTATGGGACAAAATCAAAAAAGAAGATTTTGTCTTTTTATATTAAAACGGCTGATGAGGACGGAAAGAAAGAATCTGACAATGCAAGAGTGGCCATAAATGAATTAGACAAGACTATTCAAAAGATGATTAAAAAGAATGAAAGGAAAAACAAAGCATAATTTATAATTAAAATTATGCTATGTGTTATAAAAAGGCTAAGTTAAAATGGCCAGAAGATGGCTTGCGTATAGGAAATTATTTAACAAGAAAAGACTATAGATCAAAGAATAAATGGCTCTGGTCTATGGGAAAACACTCAAGATATTATAAGATTCAGTCTAGAAAAGCATTCAGAAGATTTAAAGGAGAGGTTATAAGTGGAGGATTTTATAAAAAAACTTATGATTATTGGTGGAAAATAGTTTAAATTATAATTAAGATGATAGAAAAGAAATTTAAAGATAAATATAAGGGTAAAGTAAAGCCTTTCAAGTTGGGGATAATACTTCCGAAAGCACACAAATCTGATTTAATAGCCATGAAGATAGTAGAAAATGAGATTCTTAAAGAATCTAAAAAATATTCTATGTTAGCAGATAGCTATTGTTATCACGTTTTACTCGTAGATAAAAAGGGATTTACTAACAGCAAAGATATATGCATGGATAGAGGAATAGTTAGTTTTATAGAATATATTACTCCAATAGGAATGAAAAATATAAAATTTTATCTTGATAAGATAATAGAAAACAAGGTTTTAATTTATAAGGAAAAAGACGATAGGATAAAAGTAAAAAAATAATATGAGAAATAAACCAAAGGTTAAAAAATCTAATAAAAGGTCTATAAGGAAACCAAAGGTTAAAAAATCTGAAAATGGTAGGCCAACTTTGTATAGTAAAAATATAATATTATTAGTAGATGAGTATTTAGAATTATGTAAAGATCAAGAGGAAGTTCAAATAGTTGGCTTGTCTGCTAAAGGAACGGAATTATATAAAAATAAGTTAAAAGTAAATCTTCCAACTGTGGAGGGTTTTGCAATTTATATAAGAGTGAGTAAAAGCACTGTGTATGAATGGAGAGCAAAATACAAAGAGTTTTCGGACGCTTTAGAAAGGATAAGTATCGAACAGCAAAAAAGATTATTAAACAATGGACTTTCTGGAGATTATAATCCCACTATTGCTAAATTAGTTTTATCTGCTAATCATGGAATGAATGAGAAGACGGAACAGGATCTAAATGTAAAGGGTGGAGTAGTATATTTACCGGCAAAAGAATTATTAAATAATCAGACGGCACAAAAAGAAGATGGAACAGCAACAAGAGATAATCTGGAAACCAACTCCAAAGCAAACTGAGGCTTTATTGAGAACAGAATTTGAAATATTATTTGGCGGAGCTAGAGGAGGAGGAAAGACTGATGCAGGTCAAGCATGGCTTTTGTATGATATAAACCATCCAAGATATAGAGCTTTAGTTATCAGAAAGAACTCAAACGATTTACACGACTGGGTATCTAGAGCAAAGATAATGTTTAGAGGAACTGGAGCAGACTTCATTCAAAACTCTATTAAATTCCCTAAGGGAGGAAATATAATCTTAGGTCATTTAAAGGATGAGAATGCTTATGAAAAATATCAGGGTCATGAATATCCTAAAATACTTATTGAAGAATTAGAACATATACCATCAGAACAGTTATATTTAAAGCTTATATCATCTTGTCGTAGCACAGCTGATGGGTTAATCCCTCAGGTATTTGCAACAGCTAATCCCGGAGGAAAAGGCCATAATTGGATTAAAAAGAGATGGAATTTATCAGGAATACCAAATAAGCCAGTTATAACAGATGATGAGACTACAGGAAGAAAAAGAGTATTTATTCCATCTAGGGTAGATGATAATCCATATCTTATGGAGAAAGATCCGACATATATTAAATTTCTTGATGGACTACCAGATGGACTAAGGGAATATTGGAGGCTAGGTAGTTGGGATGAATACGAAATAAAAGGAGCTTTCTATACTGCAATGATTAAGCAAATGAGAGCAGAACAGAGAATAACATTGACTCCTTATGATCCGGCATTGTTAGTCCATACAGTATGGGACTTAGGCGTAGATGATGCAATGTCAATAGGATTCTTCCAGAGAACAAAAGGAGTATTGAGAATGATAGATTATATTGAGGACTCAGGACAAGGACTCCCATATTACATAAAGTTATTAAAAGAAAAACCATATATCTACGGAAAACACTTTGCTCCTCATGATATTAAACAAAGAGAATTATCGACTGGAAAGACTAGACAAGAGACAGCAAAAGAATTGGGTATAGAATTTATAAACGTTCCAAAAGTTGGCTTTGATGATGGTATAGAAAGAACAAGACTGTTATTCTCAAGACTGATAATAGATTCAAAGTTAGAAGAATTTATCAATGCTATAAGTCAATACAGGAGAGAATGGGACGAAATATTATTAAAATATAGTGATAAAGCGGTGCATGACTGGACTTCTCATGGAGCGGACATGTTAAGATATACAGCTTTAGTTGAAGATCAGATGACAAACGAGAAAGAGGGAGACCACTTTAGACAAGAACAGCAAATATTACACTCTCTTCCAAAAAGAATTGGGGAAGAAAGAAGTGATTTAAAAATAGATTTAGGAAATGAAGACGGCACAGAAACATATCGGGAAGAGCCATTATATCCCGGTATGATGCAATAATTAAAACAAAAAGCCGTTATGAAACAAACAGAATTATTAAAAAAAATAAACCTTGATGAGGGAGAATTACTAGAACTTATTGATCAATGTTGTAATGAAAGAGACCACGCTATCAAGGTAAAACAAACCAGAGTTAAAGACTGGCAAGAAAACGAAGACTTATATTATTTGAGAAAACAGCCCGTATTGCCAAACATGAGTAATTATCTATTGCCGATAATGCCCGGATTTATAGATACTCTTTTATCTAAAACAGATGATATTCCTATGTTGTCTTTTTCTCCACAAGAAACAGCAGACATAAACAATGCTAAGAAAGCTGAGAAAGCATGGGAGTTTGATTCTAGCCCAGATAGGGGAGACTGGGCATTTAAAGATATCTTAACTAAAAAGATGAACTCTATATATGGCAGATCAATGTCATATATTTATGCGACTAAAGTAGGTGGAGTATATTTACATCATTATGAGCTTGTTGATATATATGACTCATTGATAGATCCATCAGCAGGTGGGGTTGATGAAGAGAAAGCAGATTATATCGGAATTGATAATATAGTTAGAAGTGAATATTCTTTTGATAATAAAAAAATATACATTGAAGAAAATGTAAAAAAGATATTTGAGGGGATATCTAGAGACACAATAGTAGAGAACTCCGGAGAGAATCAAGAGAAATTAAATCGTAGAGAGAGTCTAGGAGTTGATTCATCTCAATATTTAAAGTCAGAGAAAACAACAGAGTTTACTTTACTATGCACAACGTATAAGGGAAACAGATATTATGTATTATTTAGTCATAAAGATAAGATTCCTGTAAGAGTTGAAAAGCTTGTAGACATGTTCCCGATAATAAATCCATATACTGGAAAACCTTATTGGCCTTTTGCTACATGGGCAATATATCCAGATCCTTTTGAGTTTTATTCTCCATCTCCTGCAGATAGACTAAGAGATATCATTAAGTCTCAGAGCGTATTGATAAATCAGGAAATAGATAATAGAAACTATCAGAATTATGGAATGATAGGATATGATACATCAGTCATTAAGAATCCGGCACTTATCACTCCACGTCCTCGTGGACTTGTTCCTATGGACTTGAAAGGCAAGAGAGCGGATAATGCTATATTCCAATTTAGATATAATCTATTTAGCAATACAGAATCTTTATTTAATGTTTTAGGAAATATAAACGCAAAGGAATCAGGAATAACTCCAGAGGCTCAAGGAATGAGTGATAAAGATAAAAAGGTAGGAATATACGAGGGAGATGTCGCTAGCGTAGCTGATAGAATGGGATTATTAAATAAATCTTATAAGAGATATTATGAGAAGTTGGGTAAGCTATGGCTTAACAATTTAGTATCTAACTATACAAACAAGACAGCTATTACAATATTTGGAGAGGATGCAATATCTTCTGTAGAATTGAAGAGAAAAGATGTAAACGAATTTAGTAAATTAGGTGTTATAATTAAGTCAGGAAGTGTAGAGGCAAAAGCAAAGGAAATGTTAAATCAGTCTATATCTAAAGTTATAGCAGAGGGAATTAACTTTGATTTTGTGAACAAGAAAGAAACATATAAGATTATTCTAGAGACAGCAGGTGCAAGCAAAGAACAGATAGAAAAGATTATGGATGTATCAGGAAATAGCCATGCAGACTCAATAATATCCGCAAGTCAAGATAATCAAAATATTATATCCGGAAAGGGTGCTACTCCAAATAAAAGTGCTAATAACATCCATTTAAACCACCACTTGAAGTTTATTGATGAGAATAGGGAATATCTATCAGATGAGCAATTAGATGCCTTATATGAGCATATAAAGCTTGAAATACCTATATCCATAAAGAACTTCGCATTCCAAGCTAAAATGCTACAGATAACTAATCAACCTAATATAAATCAAAATGAAAATACATTACCTAATGGAGAAAGTGTTGAGCAAATACCAGAAAACGCAGGACTCAACAACCAAGTCAACAATTGAGAGTTTACAAAGATACATTCAAGAACTGGTAAATAATAAGGAGATATCAGATTCATCAGCAGGTAAGTTTATAATAAAGAACTTTAGAGAACAACTAGTCCAATTATTTTTACTCATATTGAGTGATGATGTATCAGAAGAAGATAAGATCAAGTATATTGCTAAAGCTAACGCCTTAGTAAGTATAGTTGATAATATAATGGTGTCTGAGACTAAGATTCAAACAATAGAAACAACTCTTATTACATTATTGGGAGAAGATTATAATCCAGAATCAGAAGAAGAAAAAGCGATAGAAAACGAAGATAGTATTAACTAATTAACATAATAAAAAAATTATGCCAAGAAGAACAGCAACTAAGCCTGTTGATACATCAAAAGAAACAGGACTTAAAGAAGAAAAAGAATTAAAATCTACAGAAGAATCTGTAGAAAAAGAAACTCCGGAAGTTCCGGAAGATGCTCAAAAAGAAGAGCCAAAAGAAGATAAAAAAGAAGAAAAGTCAAATGGTAAGTTTGGTGTTTACACAAAACTATCTATGGACGAAATAGGCCAGACAATTGGTGGCGATCTTGTTCAAGAATTTGATACAAGAGAAGAGGCAGAAGAGCTTGTAGAGAAATCAAGACAAGCAACAGGACTAGACAGATGGGAAATTAAATAGTATTCGTAATAGAATATTTGCTTTAATTATTTATCTGTGATATAATTATATTGTGAAAGGTTTTATTACTAGTTTGTTAACAATATATAAGACGGCTTCCTTGAAGATATAGAGCTTTGTTTTCAATGTGAGCCGTCCATTGAGAATAATAAAGGTCTCCTTATTTTTAAGGAGGCCTTTTTATATAACAAAATTATGGGAAAACTAATAAGATACATAAAAGATGCAGTTGATACAGGAAAAATGAAAATAGATACTGCAAAACAAAACAAACAAACATCTAGAATGCAAGAGCAACTAGGAATTTCTAAAGCTCTAAAAAGATATTCTGATAAATATGGAGAAGAGATGACTCCATCTAGAAGAAGAGACGCATTTCAAGGCGGACTATTAGATAAAAAGCAAAGAGATTATGAAAACATGAGAAAAGAAGAAATATCAAAGGCAAAGCAAATAGGTAAAACTAAATAAAATTAGCTCTATATTAGGGCTTTTTATAATAATTAACCATATTACGTATGGAAGATACAAACAAAAACCAAATCATTGAGGATGATTTAGGAGATGAAATCGGCCAACAAGGAGAATACAAAGGCGAAGATAACGCCGAAGATAAAGACTTGGAGGACGATAAGGGGGGCGACGATTCTAAAAAGGAATCTGAAGAAGAAGACGAAGACGAAGACTCAGAAGATGAGGACAAGTCTGAAGATGATCCGGATGATGACTTTGAGGAAGACGAGCGAAAGCCAAAATATGTTCGTTTAAAAAAGCATCTTAAGACCGAGAAAAAGCTAAGAGAGGCTCAAGACGAAGTCAAGAGACTCACTGATAAATTATCTGAGAAAGAAGAGCAAAAGCTCATGGACTCTATTCCAGAAATGGACGAAGAGGAATTAAAAGACTTAGCAGGCGAATTTGGTGTTGATCCAAAGAATGCTAAGGCCTTTGCAGATAAGATATTAAAAAGCGGTGTTAAAGTTGCTTTAGATATAATGGACGCTAAATATGGCAAGAAGATACAGCAAATTGACAATTCTATAACAATGCAAAAGCAAGCTGAATTTTTTGAGAAAGATTTTCAAAAGAATTTAGTTGAGACTTTTACAGAAAAAGAAGATATATCATTTGCGAAAAAACACAAAGAAAGAATTAAAACTCTTGCTTTTTCGGAAGACTATGTCAAAAAACCACTATCATACATTTTCAATGTAGTTAAAAGTGAAGAAAAGAATAGAGCGAAGTCTGGAGCGGATGGCTATTCACACAACAAGTCTGATAAAGACAAAGGAAGATATGGCGAAGATCCAACAGACGAGCAAATTCTTAACATGGGAATTGAAGAGGCTGATAAGTATTTTGAAGACAAGAAAAAGAAAAAGAAAGGGTTAATCTAAAAGATTAACAATTAACACAAAAACAAAATGGCTAATTCATTAACAGCCCTAAATAAAGCGATATGGGCTAAAAAAATGCAAATAGTTCGTTATAAAGAGCTAGTTGCAATGGCCATCACAAACAATGAATTGAGAGATTCATTGAAAGATGGAGACACAGCACATAGACCATATAGATCGCCTATATCAGGTCAAACCTACACAAAAGGAACAGATGTTTCATTACAAGATGTTTCTGCTACAGATGAGACATTAGTTGTTAATACAGCTAAAGTAGCTCCTTTTTATGTAGATTCAGTAGATGAAATTCAGAACTCTTTTGATACAGAAATGGACTTTAGAGATGATGCAATGCAAGCTCTAAACCAGATCGTAGATGCAGATATTTTAGCTGAGTATGCAAACGCTACTACAGACATGTATGCAGCTACAATTGGAGAAGTCGGAGCAACAACTCCTATCTCAGTTAGAACAGATAACATCAATAAGATATTCTCAAAGGCTAACACAATTTTAACAAACAAAAATGTTAAACTTGGAAAGAGATTTATAGTTATTTCTCCTACAATGCTTGAAACATTACAACTATATCTATCTAACAAAGACACTCAATTCGGTGATGAAGTTGGAAATAATGGATTCGTTGGAAAAAGATTTGGATTTAAGATTTTCTTATCTACAAACCTAACATCTCAAGCAGTATGGACTCCTGCAAATAATCCATCAGATGCACAAACAATTGGTATCAATGGAAGAACAATTACATTTAAAACGACTTTATCAGGTGCAGAAGATGAGGTTAAAATTGGTGCAGCCACAGCTAATACTATTGATAATCTAGTAGATTATCTAAATGGAGTAGCAGCAGGTGCAAATTGGTCAGCACAAAGTGCAGCTACAAAAGCAGCATTTAATGGTGGAATGACGGCAACAGATGGAACAACATATCTTTCTATTGTATTTAAAGGAGCTGGAGAAATGGCTCTTGCAACTTCAGATACTGCTGATCCATGGTCATCAACAATAATGCATGCTTTAGCCGGAGAATTGGGAGCAATTGATTTAGTAATGCAAAGATTCCCACAAGTTGAGTTCAGAAAACCACAACTTAAATTGGGTCTTAATGTATTGCCTTGGATGTTATATGGAAAGAAAACATTTAACAACCAAAAAGATGCTCTTATCGACATCAACATTGATTTAAGCACATTAGCTTAAACATAACTTAATAGGTAAGTGGTGGGGGTATAATGCCCCCGCCCTCCTAATAGAAAGGACAAAAATATGAAAATATTTAATAGGAGTGTAAAAATAAGTGGTAAAGGATGTAAACTTGGATTTAATGATAGAGCAACTGGGACAGATACATCTCAGGCTATTACATTAAATTCAGTATCAGGAGTAATAAGATCTTCTACAACAAACTTAGCAGCAGCAACTAGTCAGGCCATTACAATGACAAATCAATTTGTAAAGGCTAATTCTATTATATTGGCAAACGTTGAAACCGCAGGTGCAAACGGTGCTCCAGTATTAGAAGAGATAACTTGCTCTGCAGGTAAAGCAGTGTTTAAAGTAAGAAATGTTCACGCATCACAAGCATTAAACGCAGCTTACACAATTAAATTTTTAATCATTGATCTTGATTAAATACTTTGAGGGGACGACTCGTCGTCCTCTTTATAGTGTTTAATCAAATAAACTTATAAATTAAAAAACAAAAACTATGAGAGATACAAATCATAAAAGAATATTGAATAAAAACATAGGAACATTTGCAACATTATTGACTGGGGCTTTAGGAACTACAACTCCGGCAACGTGGGCTGCAATAACAAATGGTAGTTTTAGATTAACAATTGATGGAACAGCTAGAAACATTGATGCCATTAACTTTACGGGAGATGCAACAATGGAAGATGTTGCCGCAACTATTCAGGCAGCAATAAGAGCTATTACAAGCGGGAGCGAAGTTGTCTCATTTGATTCAGCAACTAATAAGATAACAATTACATCAGGAATAAGTGGAACAAGCTCACAGGTATCAGTATTGTCTACATCTACAGGAACAGTTGGAACAGACATTTCAGGAGCAAGTTATCTAAATGGTGCTACTGGAGTAGGAGTAGCAACAGCGGGTATCGGAGGATATTCAGAAGTATTCCCATGTAAAGACTACGAAGATATAGTTATAGCTTTCTCATCCACTGGAACAGGATCATCAAAGGCTAGAGTATTAGGAGCAATTGTTAAAGATATTGATGATGTAAATTTTCAAGCAGCAAAAAGCGATTCAAATGTATGGAATTATGTTCACTTAACACCTATAGACACTCAGGCAGGAGTTGTCGGATCTACCGGGCTTGCTAATACAAACTCAGATGTAAAGATAGCTGAGCTTGATATGAATGGATTATCATTCGTATGTGTAGAAATATACGAATTAACAGGTGGAGTAGAAACATCAATTGATATTACTGGATTTTCAAGATCAACAAAATAATATTAACTTATAAAAGTCATGTCTAGATTTAAAAGGTCTTATTATCAAGACACAAATACAGATAAAAAAGACAAATTGCCTAAAGAAGATAGAGTAAACTCTATAAAAATAGAGATAGAGAAACAGACGAACATTTTAAATGAGTTATTGTCAAGAATTAAAGTCTCAAAAAATGAAATTATTGAGACTAAGAAGAAAGAGGATTCTATAAAAGAGTCCATCTTTTCTTTGGAACAAGAAATAAAAAGATATGAAAAAGAATTAAAGTCTCTAAATAGTAAAAAACTTGACATAATAAATAAAAATAATCAAGATATAGAGCTTTATAAGGCCGATATAGAAGAAAAAAAGCGTTTACTTGATATAGATGTCATAGAAACTCAAAAAATAATAGACAGTAATAACAACGAAATAAATAATTTGTCAAGTTTAATATCAGACAAGACAAAAGAATTATCTGATTTAGAAGAAAAGCTAAAACCTCTTAATATTTCTATAAATAAATTAACAGAAGAGAAAGATTTTCTTGTTAAGGTTATAGAAGATTATAACCTAGATGTTGAAAAACTAAAGAAGTCTATCTTTAATCTAAAAAATGACAAGGAAAATTTAATAAAAGAGATAGACGTCTTACAAAAAACAAGAGAAGAGAACGTAATTGCTACAAGCGAATCAAATAAAATCATATCTGAGTTAAGAAATATTATATCAGTCCTTAAAAAAGAAGAAGAACAATTAGAAATTATATTATCTGACAAGAAAAAACAGATAGCGTCAATAGATGAAAGAGAAAGAATAGTAAACGTAAAGACTATATCCCTTGAAGAAAAAGCAAAAAGAATGGGATATACATTAGATCAAATATAATTATAAAATAATGTTAAATACTACAGAAGTCCAAATAAGAAATATATTAGGGGACAAAATAAATCCAGCTAGAGAGGAAACTCTTATTGAGATAAAAAACTCTATTGTCATTCCAAAAAATATTACAACGGCAGACGGATTAACTGTTGGAACTGCAAGAGTTTCAATACCATTTTCAAATGGTAAAGGAACTATTGTATTGCAAAGTATGGCAGGTAATACAGCTCCAATATATATAGGTAAAGATGATGTTTATGCATCAGGCAATAAATCACTTATACGACTTGATATTGGGCAATCGATATCATTTTCTTACGATACTGCTGATGTTGGATTGTATGCTATATCTTCAAATTTAAATCAGTCATTAAGATATACTATACTTCCAGACGGATTTACACCTGTAAATTTTGGAAGTAGCAATAATGATATGATACCGATATTAAGTTCAATATCAGCTATTGCCGGTAATATATCAGACGCTTATACAAAATCTGAAATTGTTCAAGATTCAAGTTTAGTAAGAATTGGTGGCGTAGATTATCCAAGAGATAATGAAAAAACAGGACATCATAAAGAAAGAATATATAAAAATCAAAGAAGTGATAGTTATAATGTTGGTGGAGATCATTATGCAGCAACTGCGATAGATATAAATAATGGTGGCGGAGTATTGAGTATAGATTTAGCAAGAAAACATTTTGACCAAGATAAAAGAACTATATGTGGATTAGATTTTAGTTATAGAAGCGCATTAAAAGTTTCAGAGTCAGGAGTTATTGAAATTACTATATGGGGTTGGGACGATGAAGAAAGAACATATCAAATGATACATTGTCCAGTAAATATTTTCGTAAGTCCTGAGTTAGGATTTATGACATATAACTATACAGCAAAAATAAAAGAAACAGTTTTAGATTGGAATAGAGATGATAGTAGGTTTGGGTATGTTCTTTTTAGAGATGTTTATGGAACATTAACAGCACCTGATTTAGAATTCTTTTGCTCACTAATAGATTATCAATTTAAATAAAAATATATGGAAATAAAAAAATGTTCTTTGTGTGAGAGTTTAAATCCACTAAGAAAAATAATAACAAAAGAAAAGGTAGATAGTAATTATAGAACTGTTATTGATATTGAAATTAAAAGATTTAAAAGAGAAATGGTAGATGATGTTCAGTATGAAAGTAAAGTTCCAGAAAGATTAGAATTATGTGAGAATTGTTTAGATGCAATTTTAAATGATGAATATTTTAATTTAATAAATAATCAATAATATTTATGATAAAAACAAACATAAAAGTATTACAAACATCCGTTCCTAATTCTCAGGAACTTAGTTTAAGTATTAAGGGTGCTTTATTAACAATAACAACAATGTTGGCTCTTTTAGGATATAAAGACGTTGTTGATGTCAACACTACAACAGAGCTATTTGTAAACGTTATATTAGAGATATTCGCAATTGTAAATGCCGGAATAACATTATTTGGACTATTGAGAAGAATATATTATTGGGCTATTGATCTAATAAATAAGTTTAAGAAATAGGAGGAATAATCACATGGGAGGAAATAAACAATATTCCAAAGAAGAATTAGAAGATAAAACAACAATACAACTCATGAAAAGAGACATAGAAGAAATAAAAAATAAGTTAGAAAGGTTGCCTAAAGAGATTATTGATAGGTTTCTTTTAGAGGCCGAAATAATAAAGCAAAGAACTTTAGAAGAGGCTAGAGCCGAAGACGATAAGAGATATGCAATAAAGAAGACAGAAGAGTTATTGAATGACAAAGTATTTCAAGCTAAGGTTTGTAATGTAATAGAGGTAAAGACTGGTAAATGGTTTTGGAAAAATGTATTAACTCAGATATTCACATCATTGATGGTGGCCGGAATAACAACATTTTTAGTATTAAAAAACATTTTGAAATAAAGGGAGGTTAAAATGGAATGGACTTTTTGTCCTTTGTGTGGATGTGAGCTTGTTTCTGTTCCATCCATTCGGGCTAAAGCATATTTCTGCGAGCACTGTGATGAAATATACTTTGAGCGTAGCATAACGACTGAGTGCGATATATGTCGTATTCAGATGAATGTATCTTATGAGTTTGTATCTTTTGCAGAATATAAGCACATAGTAATTGAAGAAACTTGTATATCTTGCCTTATGGAGGAATCGTGAAAGATAGTAAACTCACTAGACATCATGTAATTCCTAGATCAAGAAATGGAATTACAGAAAGAAATAATATAGTGATGATAACTCACTGGGAGCACGACAAGTATCATCAACTATTCCAGAACAGAATACCGGAAGAAATATTGCATTATCTAGTAAATACTTTCTGGGGAGGAAATATAAATTTCATAGAAAGATATCTAGAGGAGACAAGAAATGAAGATTAAGTTTGTGCTGATAAAGCCGTCTTTATGCGTTAAGTGCAAGAAAACTATATTGCATGAATATGGAATTGATTTAGAAACAAAGAGTGAATACAAGCAGTGTATCAGATGTAATACGCTTACCAAAATAAGCAAAGAAGAATAGCATTTGGTAGTGTTGCTTGAATAACTACCAATTTTGGGGAGATAGGATAATTTGGCAGTCCGCCGGAATCGATCACGGAGGTGCAAGTTCAAATCTTGCAATTCCCACTATAATAATAAAAAAATATATGGAAAAAGTAATTATAAACAATGAATTGTTCGGAACGGGTTGTCTTGATAAAGAAAGAATTATTGATGAGACAAAACCTATTTCATATTCAGGCGTTCCTTTTGACTGGGAAACTGGATTTAATATTCAGTTGCTTTTAGGTTTTAGAGCTACTTGTAAGAATCAAGAAGAGTTTTTCGGATGGCGTGGACGTGAGGGATGGGGAATAGAAAGATATAGAGAAATAAAAAAAATTGTTAAGGATAATAACATTCCATATTTTATTATACCGCCAAATAATCAAGGAGCATCAAGCTCATGCACTGGTCATGGACTAGCAAAATATCTGACAATATTAAATTATATTGAGACTGGAATCTGGACTGAGATATCTCCTAAAGATATTTATGCTTATATTTCTTTAGGTAGACACA
>Ga0255347_1001566_pt1 | contig 35768 bp, 33 predicted proteins | sample wastewater_treat_2_FD_192479 | JGI IMG/M metagenome (GOLD analysis project Ga0255347, IMG submission 192479) | Wastewater microbial communities from Lulu Island WWTP, Vancouver, Canada - plant24 | ecosystem: Engineered > WWTP > Wastewater > Unclassified | place: Canada: Vancouver, British... | reverse complement strand
AGGTCTGATTGATGGAGTTAGCCTCCGTATCCCACAAGACTAAGTTGTTACCAATATGTGCCGCTGAATTGTTCCCGACTTGCGTCTGTCGCCAGAAATTGCTGCCATGAGCGGGCATAGAAGGATTGCCGTTTTCCAATATAGGGTCCCCATTTTGATCCAATCTTACGGAACTTACAGGGTAAAAGGCCTTGTATTTGGTGGCACCGGGTACAGTGTTTCCCTGAAAAAGGCCGCTGGCGATCATGGTAAATGTGGTGTGTCCTTGATAGAGATTGCTATCGTCAAATCCGATCAGCATTATCTGGTCGTTTTCCTGCCACGAGAGCGCATTTTCGCCGATTCCACCGTGATACGCCAAGCGAGTTTCCGGTGCTATATCCACTTTTATGGTAACGACCTTTGCCCCTTCCTTCTCAAGTTCGGGAAGAGTGTCACGCATACAACTCGCTGCCAATAGAGCGAGTAGTGCAATAATAAATAGTTTGGGTTTCATGGCTATTAGTTTGCAGGCTGGTGGCCTTTAGTTTATTGTTAATTCCTCATAACTCAGAAACAATGTAGGATTGTCACTTCATTGTATAGTACATAATTCAGTAAAACTCCCTGGTTAATTGTAGAATAGACGAACCGACAAATTGCTGGTCTTCCATTCGACATATTCAGCGTAAGTGGTTCTGTAGGTGAAGTTCATGCCCCACGCATAATCCACATCTCTCCCCGTGGCCGACCAGAAATAACCTTCCCTACGTCGGTAAGGAAAGTAGTTTCCACTCATACTTCCACTGGCTGGGAAACAACGGACAATATCATCCTCCTGCCCGCTATTCCAGAAATTCTCGTTGGCGATATCATCGATGGTTATGGACGGTGCAACATTGCGAGAAGTTACCTCCATATGGAAGTTGTCGGTATCGTAGTTTATAATCTCATACCTCCAAGCAGAGACTAAACATGTTTCCTTATAGCGAAGAGCGTAAGAAATACTGTCTGCAGTAGTGCGGAAATCACTGGTCATAGCAATGTTCTCACCCTGAACTATGACGTTTTCAGTAATCCCATTAAAAGAAGAGACTTTAGTGAAGCGGACATACTTGGTGGCAGGTGGTATGATACTTTGCCACTCCCCTATGCTCGGTAAGTGGTAACCGGAAATATTGATATCTCTTGCACCATTCCAATTGAAGTAGCCACTCACAGTGCAATCAGTTGGATTCCATGTAAAGTTGGTGCCGTCAGTACTGACATTATATTCAGCAACGTAGCTGAGCGGATGCTTTATATCTTTCCATCCGTTGTTTACTGTACCTGTGTAGCGATTTCCAGCGAGATAGTCCTTTGCGCTTGAAACAGTGGTTTCCCAAAACACATACGACTGCCCTCCGTGCAGCGAGATTCTTGCCTTACCGTTTGCAGCAATCTTCATCACGGTGGGGTCAAAAGCGAGGAAAGCAGTAATACTATCTAAAGCAGAAGAGATGGTTAGGTCTGTCAAGTTAAGCGTCATTGATTTGGTATCTTTCGATGTTGTTTGTACTTTCCAAATCAAGTTGTTTAGCGTTCCAACATTTACATGCACACCTTTGAGCCTAAATCTGATGATACTGCTCTTCAGGGCTAAGTTAAAGGTCTGAGTGATTGGCTGAGCATCCTCATCAAACAGGAGCAGCTTGTTTCGGAGGTGTGCCGTAGAATTGTTTCCGTCTTGTGTTTGTTCCCAGAAGTTGTCAGGAAGTTGCACATCGCCGGTGGTCTCATCCAACATTATGCCCTTGGCAAGATAGTAGGCCTTGTAGGTGGTGGCTCCCGGTACCTCTGTTCCCTGAAAATTTTTGCCTCCGGTCCAGTGAAATTTCTCGCTTCCCTTATAAGTTGTACCATCATATCCGGCCAGCAGGAGTGTGTCACCGGTCTGCCATGTGAGGCTGCGGTCGGCATCGTCGTATACAACGCGGGTCTCAGGTGGGATAGAGGCACTTATAGTCACGATCTTTCCCTCTTCCCTCTCAAGTTCGGGAAGAGGTTCACGCGTACAACTTATCACGGATAAGGCTAGTAATGCAAAAATATATAGTTTTAATTTCATAACTGTTCTTGTTTAATCGGATGACCGTTAGTTTATTGTTAAATCCTCATAACTTGGGAGAAATGCAGGTTTGTCACTTCATTGTATAGTACATAACATAATCAGGCGATACGACTGATTAATAGGCGTTGTAGAAGAGACGAACCGAATACTTATTGGACGTACTGAAGTTGTACATTTGTACTACGCTAGAGGTGAAGTACATATGGTAGGCTTTAGAATTAGTGTCGTACGTGGAGGACCAGAAATAACCTACCTTGCCTAAATTTTCGTAATCGTATGTGGTTTTCCTTCCACTCGCCGGAAAATAACGAATTACATTGTTGCCGACAAACCAGGTGTTCGGATTGGCAACATCATCGATAGTAACGGATGGCACTACATTACAACAAGTAACCTTCAGGTAGCAGTTGTTTGTATTATAGTTAAAATACTCATATTTCCAGGCAGAGAGCATATCAGTACCCTTGTAGCGAAGAGCATAGCTGGGAGCAGGATTGGATGCAGTTCCGAGACTGCGATAATCGCAGGTCATGGTGATGTCCTGATTCCTAACCGTGACCTCCTCGGTAATATTATTTTCATCAACTGTAGTCTTGAAGAAAACATAACCAAAAGCCTCAGGCACAATACTTCGCCACTCTTTTCGACTCGGCAGGTGGTAATTTGCGAAAGAAATAGCCATTGCTTCACTCCAATTAAAGTACCCACTGCCTTCGCAAGAAGTTAAATCCCCCACGAAGCCGGTACCGGCAGGATTTACATTATACCTGGCAACATATCCGAGTGGGTTGATTATCTCTATCCAACCGCTGCTAACCGAACCTGTATAGCGCTTCCCTGCGGCATAGGTCTTTTCTTGCGTAACTGCATCAATCTTCCACATATAGGACTTCTCTGCGTAGAGAGATATTATCACCTTTCCGCCGGACATGACCTTCGTAACTACTGTGGGGTCAAAAGCGAGGTATGCGGTAATACTGCTTACAGTAGGAGAAAAGGTAACCTCTGTCACACCAATCGACACGGATTTGAAGACTCCCGTTGCAGTCTCCACCGTATAAATCAGATGATGCAGCTCCCCGGCATCTTCCGGAATACCGGTGAGATTCAATCTGATGATGCTGCTCTTCAAAGCCAAATTAAAGGTCTGATTGATGGAGTTAGCCTCTGTATCCCACAAGACTAAGCTGTTACCAATATGTGCCGCTGAATTGTTCCCGACTTGTGTCTGTTGCCAGAATGTGCCGGTTTGAGCGGGCATTGAAGGATTGCCGTTTTCCAATATAGGGTCCCCATTGTTATCCAATCTTACGGAACTTACCGGGTAAAAGGCCTTGTATTTGGTGGCACCGGGTACAGTATTTCCCTGAAAAAGGCCATCCTGGCGTCTGGTAAATGTGGAGTACCCTTGATACTGGTTGTTATCGTTAAATCCTATCATCATCAACTGGTCGTTTTCCTGCCAAGAGAGTACATTATTACCGGTTCCACCGTCATAGACCACACGGGTCTCCGGTGCTATATCTACTTTTATGGTAACTACCTTTGCCTCTCCATTCTCAAGTTCGGGAAGAGGTGCACGCGTGCAACCATCCACCAATATGATAAGTAATGCAATAATAAATAATTTGGGTTTCATATTTGTTTGTCATATGTGTCCGGTAAAATTCGGACGGATTATTATTAAGTTTAAAGATTACAACAAATAAAGTTTGGTACAATCATCCGGTTCATTGACATTATTGTAAAGCGTCACAGCAAAAGTTCCACTTCTCTTGGTTACAATATTAATAGTGGTAATCCTAATATGGGGGTGCAAGTTCAAATTGCAGCACCTCAAATCCGGGTGCAACATACTCATTCACTTTTGGTAAATCTTTTTTATTCATAGTTCAATATTCTATTTAGTGGTTTTCAAATTAGCCCACGCTTCAACACTATTGCTGTTTTTGAGATAGAACTGTAGGGTGTAATATTCGTTAGTCGTGCTCTTTGTTGAAGCAGATGAGGTATTAGAATGCCTTGTGACTTGGACCGCACCATTCACAATATTACTGCTGTAAAACTCAACACTGACCCAATCATTCCACGAAGCTGCATCAGGGTTTGTGATATGCATTAAACCTACAAACAGGTTTCTCCACGCCGGACTATTTATATCGATCATCTGACCAAACATAGCTTCAGTAAAACCGGTTATGCGTCCATAATGTATGGTGGCTAATTCGGGATATTTCTCCTTACACCATTCCACATAATAGGTTCCATCATCCCTTTTCACCACTTCCACATAATCGAGCTCTCCTTTCACTACCTCAACTTCCTGCGAGCCGATACGAACCACATTTTCTTTCAGTTTTTTTGCCTTTGTCAATTGACCTTCAGGAGTATCATCTTCCTTTTCCTTTGCTATTATTTCAGCTTTAACCGAACCACCCCATACGACAGGCACATTGGTCTTATACTCTGCGGTTACGCTACCTTCTGTGAAATCTTCTTCTGCTGTAAAGACAATATCAACCATGCCACTGGGCGCTGTCACTCCGGAGGCAGGACAAGTACCTCCTACGGCAGTAAATGTAAGAGTTTGACCTTGTACGGGGGACCATTCTCCGGTCACCGAAGTATACTTTTCCAGTTTGAAGGAAACAGGCGCTTTCCCATCATCACCGATAATCTGTGATGTAGGATTGGCAGTCAGGCGGAAGTTGATGATCTCCGCCTCCCATAGGGTAGCTTCGATTGGATCAGCCTCTCCATCTCCAAGCACAATCTCCGCCTTGACATTGCCTTCTTCCATACTTTTAAGAGTAAATGAGACCTCTACATTTCCATCACGATCGGTATAGGCATACTCTTTATCCAGCGTACCTCCTTCCGCCTCAAAGTGAACCAGCAGACCCGCTCCATTATAATTTGTACCGGTCAGATGATTTTTATGAGTCGCGTGATATTTTATATCTTTCTTTTCACCGATAGTCATCTGAGTCGGTGTCTCGGTCTTGAGTGTCAATTCGTCGGGAAGAGCTACAAGAGGCAGATCAAATATATTGATCGGTTCAATTTCCACCAATTTCTCTTCAATGAAGAAAAGATCCAGATTGAGGGCAAGTTCCAGATCAAGTCCGGCAGAAAGACCGGCGTTCCATCCCAGAAATTTGTCAACAAAACGCGCATCAGCGGCAGCTTTTATGTAAGGTTTGGGATTGATGGTAGGGCAAAGAACACTGTACAATGCTATTTCGATAGAAGGATATGTATATATGTTCCCCTCCAAATGCGCGTGAGCATCAACGGTCGGGGAAATAAGTTCCAACTTTCTATCTACTTCATATATGGGCTTGCCGCCGCTCTCTTTGTCCCATTCGACACCGAACTTAGCCGCCATTCCGGTACTTACGCCACCTGTAATCGATACTTCGCCTTCTGCTTCTGCACTCAATTCTGCCATAAGATCGGATGAAACAGAAATATATACGGGAACAGCTCCTACCATAAAGGTAAATCTCGCCTTCACAATATCATCCATGAGCGTAAATTCCTTGCTGGCTTCCGCACTTGCGGTAGCTGCGATCTTGAGCGCAAGGTTCATATTGAATTCCCCCTCAACGAAGATACTCAAACGCTGCAAGTCACCCATACCGGCCTTTTCCCACGGTATTTCTCCGAAATCGAATTCAAAAGTACCCTTAAGTCCCACATCAAAGTTGCATTGTTCCCAAGATAGGTTCAAGGGACCATGTTCCAACAATGAGGTACCGTCCAGATTCTTCTCCCATTTGAATATCTCCTTAGACATCTGTTCGGGAGCTTTAGTTATGTCATAAACGGGAATATATTGATGTCCGTTGAAGATTTCCAACCGGCTCGGTGTATAGATACGGTCAAAAGGAGATCTGGTCTTTACTCCTGATTCCGTTGATAGGGTAAATTTACAGTTCTTGAAGAGGTGACCCATCTTGCCCTCCGTAGTTTTTACAGACAAGGTACCTCCCTCTTTAGTTTGGGTAACGGAAGAAACGAGCCTGATGTGATATTCCCCGGATTTATCGGGAACAATTAGCACATCATTCTTTTTAAGAGGCGGAACATTCGATTTGAAATCAATTTCTACGTCACCGGAAGTCACATCAAATGTTTGGGAAGTAATATCTTGCTCCCAGTCAATAGCCACATATCCGGCACTCCTCGTAAAATCGGGCGCATTGAAATAATACAAATAGTTAGCCTGAGGAGTCATTGATTCACAGGACAACGAATAGACAAACGCTTCCTGTTGGGTAATGGTAAACTCAAGATTTGTGGCAGCTTGCGGAAATAGCGAAACAAAGATCATCTCCTCACTACCGGCTTCATGGTCGCATATTACATTGATATAGGAAGATTCTTCTCCCAGCGTAAAGGAGCCGGCCTTCAGGTCAAATGTACCGTCAACAATAACAGTTTTGCCACTGACAGTCAATTGAGAAATCTTCATACTGTGCGAACCATCCAACGAAGGGTTTTTGAGCCCTATTACTGCCATCTTGCTGCTGAATGGAAGTGTTAACTTTCCGGATAATACTTTTCCGGAAGCACTCATCAGCATCGGCATGTCCCGCTTGGATTGGTTTTGTATGTTTATTGCAAGTTTTCCATTGGCGATTGAGGAGGCCTCATATCCGGAAGCATAGATAAAATATACGGTCTCTCCATTTTTCGGTTCTTCAAATGTGCCTACTTTCTTAAAACGGGCTGTACCATCCTCAGCAACATCATTCACTTCATAGGTCATCAGGACGTCTCCGGTGCCATTGTTATAATAACCGATAATCTTGTCACCCTTCTCCCAAGCGGGGGTAAATTTATAATTTCCCCCCGATCCATCAGGCATGCTCTTGACCGAGGACCAATCCGTAATCACTGCGGAAACTACCAGATCGGTCTGGATATCGTCGGGGTCATCAGGTATATCGGGATTGGGCTTATCGCAAGAGGAAATTGTTACAAAACTGATACAGACAAGGAAAAACAATATCAACTTTTTAGTGACTGAACGCCCTCGTCTTGTTAGATTTGTCCGTATGTTTATCATAAGAAAATAGTATTAGTTGGGTTAAGTTGGGTTAAGAGAATAATGAAACCGGTAAAGAGCCTATAGCATATGTTTAGGTTTCTATTCCATTTGTAATACAGAGAAATCGAAATAGACCATTTTTAACACTTGTGTTGTCGTTTCATCCGATTTTACTTCAAAAAGCATCTGGTCGGGATTAGGTGGCCCCATCTCGGAGACAGTATTGTTAGAGAATGCATATCCTTCGGCAGGTATCCCCATTATTCCCAAATCTATCTTTTGATTCTCATTTTCATCGTGATAAGCTATAATGATATAATGTCCTTCAGGAAGCGATTCAAGGCTCCAGATAGCGGAGTTGTTTTCGATTGATAGAGTCACCTTGTCAGTCGATTGCTTTTTAGCAAAGTTCTCTTTTCCTTCAAAAAGAGACACCATAACTTTACCATCATTACTTTTAAGATTTTCAAAGCGGACGATTAATTTCCCGGTTTGGGCCTCTATTTGAGCTGCAAACATGACAATAGCACAGATTATTAACAATAGACGTTTCATTTTATTAATTTTATACGAGTTAGAAATGCAAATATCCTTTTAACGATTCAACATATTCTTCGAAGGCTTTTATGCCCACTCCTGTAATTTTACATACGGTGCGGGTTCGTTTTCCTACAAATCCCCTTTCAACTTCAATATAACCCGCTTCATTCAACTTGTCTATCTGCACACTCAAGTTACCCGAGGTGGACTTGGTTCGTTCTTTCAAATAGACAAAATCAGCCTCGTCGGCAGATAGCAATATGGACATTATTGCCAGCCGAAGTTCAGAATGAAGTAAGGGGTCAAGTTGTTTAAACATGTTTTCTACCTTGCCAATTTAAAATATGCCCCGGAATAACTTGTACAATAAGGAAAAGGGCAGCAAATACGAGAATTGAATCGAGAGAATTGCCCAATATCAGGCAGAAAATTGACAAAAACATTCCTGCGAATCCTGAGCAGATTAAGGGTAAGAAACTAATTATCAGCCCAGTAATGGCTGTCCCAATACTGATGAGCATGATTATTAAAAATAGTATTGGAAATCCCTCTATGAGAGCGGCAGCAGGTGCGGGAAGAAAGGCAGCAATTCCAACGACAATCCAGACATACATAATTACCCTGTCAAGATATGTCTTTACTCCTTTCTTATCTTTTTTCATAGTTATTGCCATTGCCGTAAAACCAATTAGAGGAATCAGAAACCATAATAAATACCAGTAATCATTTCCGGTAGACTTAAGCATGTACCAAACCAGGAGCGAAGTCAGTACGGTTGTGTAGCCCCAAATAAGAAATGGTAGCCCATTCCCTCTTTCAATGCGTTGCTGAGTATTTCTAATCATTTGAGTGATGAGTTCCAAACTCTCCTTCTCATTTAGTTGTTTTTCTTCCATTGTGATAATTATTAAAATTAATGTTGTGGTTCATTATTGAAGTCCAACACAAATATAAATCGGTTTATTTTATAAACCAAGTTTTTTAGAAAAACAATTTGACTTTTTTCAAAAAATATGTGAGAAATAATTATTGAGGAACTTATAATAGGTTTTGTTTTTATATCTTTACTATAATTATACCGGTAAACAAATAATTTATTATGAACCACAATAAGCGTATACTTCTCCTATTTGTTGTTTTTTTACTGTCATCTTTCTCTTGTTTAATGGCTCAGCAAGTAGAAAATACGAATAATAGACCTGATAGCTTAGCACAACAGAACGATTCCTTAAACAGAGTATTACTTCATGATTATAAAATTCGTCTCCTTGAGATGGATTCTCTTCGCAGAGTGGATTCGATTAGACAGGTGAAACTTGAAGCACAACTTGCTTCACTAAAAACTACAGACAATCTTAAAAAGGAGGAAATTCAAAAACAACTTGCTGATATTCAGCAAAGAGAGATAGACAGAGTCGCACGGGAAAAAGCAAAAGTTGACTCTCTTCGCAATGTAGCAACATCATATCCTGTAATTGGTGTGCTAAATGATACTATCTTTTCATTATACGCACGCCTCGGTTCGTTTACTCCTAAGGAGAGAGCGAATAATATCAGTGTGAGGATAAAGGTTTTGTACGATGATGATTTTATGAATCCCGACTCGCTATATATAGCAGTTTCAGATAATTATCGGGATTTGATGTATCAAGACAAAATTATAATGAGTGTAACCGAAACCGATGCCATTTGGAACAACTCAACCATAGATGAACTAGCACAAGATTATTTGCAAAGGATACAGCATTCCATTAAAAACGCCCGTATAGAAAAGAGTTTGCCACGTTTACTTTCCAGAATAGGCTTGGTTATCCTTACATTAGTTGTTCTGATTTCGATGATCTTCGGTGTGAATAAGCTCTTTAAATGGTTGACAAAATATGTAAATGAAAAGAAAAAACAGTGGTTTAAAAGTCTGAAATATCGTGATTATACATATTTGTCAGCGGAGCAGGAGGTAAAGCTGGTAAGCAAATTATTCAATTTTTTACGTTGGGTAACGATAATATTGTTACTTTTCTTGGTCATCCCTATAATATTCAGCATTTTCCCATTTACAAGGGGGTGGGCGGATGTTCTGTTTGGAATGATATGGAGACCGGCAAAGAAAATGTTAGTCTCTCTTTGGGATTATCTTCCCAATCTTTTCACAATACTTATAATATATATCGTTTTTAAGTATTTAATTCGTCTTATCCGTTATTTCTTTAAAGAGATTGAATCAGGAAAGTTGAAAATTAACGGATTTCATAAAGAGTGGGCCTTGCCTACATTTACCATTGTACGTGTGCTGCTTTATGCATTTGCATTCATTATGATATTCCCCTATTTACCCGGTTCCGACTCACCTATTTTTAAGGGTGTCTCCGTATTCTTGGGATTATTGGTCTCTTTGGGATCGTCATCGGCAATTGCCAATATGGTAGCAGGTCTGGTTATAACATATATGCGCCCTTTTGCAATCGGTGACAGAATTAAGATAAATGATATTTCGGGCGATGTGATAGAAAAGACGATATTGGTGACCAGACTTAAAACAATTACCAACGAAGAGATAACCATTCCAAATTCTGCTATATTGACAGGAAATACAATAAACTACAGTAGGTTTGAAAAAGATCCCGGATTAATTCTCAGCACCATAGCCACAATAGCCTATGATGTGCCCTGGAAAAAGGCACATGAAATGTTAATAGAAGCAGGCCTGCGTTGTAAAGATGTACAGCGGGAACCTAAGCCTTATGTTATTCAATTGGCTCTAAATGAATTTTATGCATCCTATAAGATACATGTTTACATAAATGATGCAAAACTTCAATTAAAAGTATTATCGGAACTTCACGGACACATCCAAGATGTTTGCAACGAAAATGGTATAGAGCTTATTTTACCACACTATTTGGCGCATCGTACTGCACAACATATGGTCATGGATCCTAAATATGTACCTAAAGACTATAAAGGCCCTGCATTTGATGTGAATGTGAATATCGGGAATAAAACTGATAACAAAAGCGACAGTAAATAAATTTTTAAACTTTAAACAAACAAAATAATAGAACTATGGTAACGGAAGAAATCAACAAGATGGAAGAACGCGAACTGTTGCTCGACTCTGTTCGCGATTTCAATGAGAGGGAGTACATACCCAAGCAAGAGCTTTTTGAAGGATTGAAAGGAGAGCAGAAGCCCCATACCCTATTTATCGGGTGTTCCGATTCACGTGTTGTGCCACATATGCTGACAAACAGTTTGGCCGGAGACCTTTTTGTGGTACGTAATATTGCCAATCTTGTCCCTTTTTATGAAACGGAGACCAAGAAATTCGTAGCTACATCAGCCGTAATAGAATACGCAGTATTGGAGTTGCAGGTTGAAAATATCGTGGTTTGCGGACACTCCAACTGCGGTGGTTGCGGAGCCCTATATATGGGCAAAGAGTTGGATAAACTGCATCATACGAAAAAATGGCTCGAGCTGGCAATGCCGGTAAAAGAGATTGTGGAAGAAAAAATAGCCAAAAAGAAAATCCCTTTGGAGAAGCGCGAAGAGTATACGGAGAAAATGAATGTAGTGCTTCAGTTGCGCCACTTGATGCATTATCCATATATCAGATCACGAGTAAGAGCAGGTAAATTACACTTATATGGGTGGTATTACAATATAGCAGAGGGACGTATTTACAATTACGACAAAAAGAGCAGAAAGTTTGTTAAGGTGGAATAGAGACCTATTATAGGGTTTCCCATTAATCAGCGGGAGTAAAGGGGTTCCCATTACTATTCCGCGGAGGCCAGTTCCTACTCTCCGCTATCGCTACTTGGGTGGTATTGATTATGTTCTGCTCAATATCAGATCCCTCGGCAAATACTCGAAACAATCCGGGTGGCTGGCTGTAGCGAGCAGGCAGGCTGTTGACTAACGCGGTCATGTTGGTACCGGATATTTTATTGTCGTAGCAATATAGCTCTCTCAGCACATAATTCCTGCTTAGGTCAAGTGACATGAGTTGGTTTCCGTAGCAGTGTAGATTCTTCAATGCAGGATTATTCCTTACATCAAGGCCGGTGAGTTTATTGTTGTCACAGACCAGACTCACCAACCTGAAATTTTTGGTTACATCAATCCCGTAGATTTGGTTAGCGCGGCAGGAAAGATACTCCAATACACTATTCTTGAATAAATCAAGTATAGTTAGTTGGTTGTTATCGCAGTACAAATTTGCCAACGCAATATTCCGGCTCAAATCCAGAGATGTGAGTTTGTTGTTGTCACAGAACAAACTCTCCAATTCTGTATTGTTGGATACATCAAGCGAGGCTAGTTGGTTGTTACTGCAAACCAGATTCTTTAATGTACTATTCCTGCTTACATTGAGAGAGGTAAGTTGATTGCTGTTGCAGTAGAGTACCTTCAATGCTGCATTATTGCTAACGTCAAGCGAGGTCAGTTGATTGTCGTCACAATGTATGTGGGTTACTCGTCCATAAACGGTTACAGTTTGGGCACCGATGATATATGCATTTTCCGAGTCGAAATTGATAACTCTCTCTCCGCTATCTTTGGTGCCGTTATTGTTGAGATCAACCCAAACATAACTACGGTATGCCTCTGTAGCATCAATTCTTAGCTTGATTGTACTTCCTATGGACTTGGTAGTAGTAAGTGTCATCTTCAGTGTATCAGGTGGCACAATCCTGGGAATAGTGTATGTAACACCCTTGTAGGTGATGATAATGGCGTCGAGGGTCTCGGTAATGGTAAGATTGGCATCACCATCTTGGCCTGGTTTACCTTGCTCGCCTTGCTCGCCCATCGGGCCTGGAACACCTTGCTCACCTTTGATACCATGCTTGAGAGTGATCTTGCTCCCGTCGCTCATAATGAGTTCATAACCGCTCTTGTCGGATAATTCCATGTATGATACTACGCTAATCTTTTTATTAATGGCGTCAATCAGGGCCCTCATGGTAGCAAGCTCCCTCTCTTGCTCATCCAAACGACGATAAATATCGTCCAGATCAACGCAACCGCTGAAAATGATCATCAACGCCAGCGCTAATATTGTTAGAGTGCTTTTCATAATGTTGGGGTTTCTACAGCGACCTTATTATTAGGTCACAATGGAGTTTTAAGTTTCTTAAAAGTATGAAGTATATTGCAAAAAGCAAAATTTTTGGAGGAAAAATCTTATGACCATTAACAAAAAAGTCCTCATAATCAATTGATTAAGAGGACTCTCAAAAAATCATTTTGTCGAAAGTGGTCCCTCAGGGGCTCGAACCCTGGACCCCAACATTAAGAGTGTCGTGCTCTACCAGCTGAGCTAAGAGACCTTCCGTCCCATTTGGGAGTGCAAATGTAGATATATTTTTTGCTTCTGCAAAATTATTACAACAATAATCAACCCCTGGCGGAGAAAATCCCATCAACTGAGGATTCAAATGCCTCAATGTCCTCGTCGGTTGTATCCCATGAGGTTACAAGACGAGCCTCACCCGCCTCTTCATTCCAATAATAGAAGAAATATCCCTTCATCAGTTCCTCAAGAAAATCCTTAGGTGCATAGAAGAAGAGTTGATTGCTCTCCGGCTTTTGCGAGAGTCGTATCTGAGGATACTTCTGCAAAACTTTTAGCAGTTTTGATGCCATATTATTGGCATGAACTGCATTCTCACGCCATATCCCTTCACCAAGGTAGGGCAGTAACTGAGTTGCCAAATAGCGTTGTTTTGAGGCAAGTTGCGCCGACTGCTTACGGTAATACTTAATATACCGGGAGATTTCCGGGCGGAAACTGATTACCGCCTCTCCCATCATCATACCATTCTTTGTGCCGCCAAAGCTGAGAATATCCACTCCCGCATCCACCGTCATCTCCTTAAAAGTGCTATCCAACGCCACACAGGCATTAGCCAACCGCGCACCGTCCATATGAAGGAAGAGTCCATAAGAGTGGATATAGTCCGCCAGCCTCCTCACCTCTTCCGGAGTATAGATGGTACCCAGTTCAGTAGCCTGAGAGATATAGACTACCCCTGGCTGTGAGTGGTGGCAAACGCCGAAATTCGTAAGGTGAGGTTTAATCAGTTCAGGTGTAAGTTTTCCGTCAGGAGTCGGGACAGGTATTAGGGGACAGCCGCTCATCTTGGCCGGCGCTCCACACTCATCCACGAAGATATGCGCCGTAGCCGCACAGATGATGGAGTTGAATGGGCGTGTTACTGCCTGAAGCGCTACCGAATTAGCACCGGTACCATTGAATACGAGAAATGGAGTAGCACTCTCACCGAAATGCTCTTTTAACAATTTTTCAGCAGCTGCACTCCACGGATCATCTCCGTAGCCAACTGCATGGTCTTTATTGGCTTTTATCAAAGCCTCCATTACTAAAGGATGAACTCCGGAATTATTGTCACTTGCGAAACTTCTCATTTGTTCACATAAGTTTTAGCGTCGGGGATAGCTTCAATGAGTTTCTTGATACGGTTCTCATCGCTGGGGTGCGTACTTAGAAATTCAGGGATGGATGGTCCGCTCTTCGCTGACATTGCCTGCCAGAAAATGGGTGCCTTGTCAACATCATATCCGGCCATAGCCATTATGATGAGACCAATCCTGTCAGCTTCATACTCGTGTTTACGCGAGTAGGGCAAGATCACTCCAAGCTGGCCTCCAAGACCGAATGCGATCTCAAAAAGTGCCTGAGTGGTATCTGATTTACGGCCGGCTGCCGAACTTAGGAGAGAACCGGCCATACTCATCAGATTCTGCTGGCTCATACGTTCATTTCCATGCTGGGCAACAGCATGAGCTATCTCGTGTCCCATTACCACGGCAATATAATCGGGAGTATTTGTAAATTTCATTATACCCTCATAAAAGACTATTTTGCCATTTGGGAGGCAGAAGGCATTTATCTCTTCCGACTGCACTAACTGAAAATCCCATTTAAGTCCCTGTAGATAGTGTGTCTCACCTTTTGAAGTGAGATACTTCTCAAGCGCAGTTGTCATTTTACGACCAACTTCCTGCACAGTAGCTTGCATCTGCTTGTTGGTTGAGAGCTTTGCTTTGGTCATAAACTCCTGATAGGATTGCTCTGAAAGCGAAGAAATTTGAGAGTCTGAGTAAAGTAACACTCTTTTACGTCCGGTAAAAGCCACCGAGCTACAGGCAACGGCTACCATAACCGCAACCACCGTATAGGCTATCCATTTTAAATTGCGTTTCATAAAAATTATTTTTTTGTTTTTATTTATTTCCAGAAGGGATCAATGCTGGTTTCTACCTTTTGAGCAAGATCTGCACCTATTTTTGCCGGTAGATTGACAAAGAAATCCACACCAACCTTTTTCTCAAGAGCGGATATGGTCATCGACTGTTTCATCATTGTAGTATAGTCGTTGGAATAGCCTTTGTGATCAAAATAGAAGGCAATACCTACAAAACCTTTGGTAGAGCCGCCAATGGATGCATTCTGCTTATAGCCCAAAAGGGCCTTGTAGTAGCCGGTAGGCACGGTAACCTTCTTTCCTTCGTTGTCATTGACAAATTCGATACTACCTTCGATCACGCATCCGGTGACCACATATAGGGTATCCAGGTTTTTTGACCAATCACGTACAGTAGTTTCAAGAGTAGCCCAGATATTCTCGTTTAGAGCACCTCTTTGAGGGGTTATGTTGGTGCCGTAAAAGGTCTGGACATTGGCTTCATAAGAGTAGCGGTCGGCCGAAGGGAGCTGATGACCTCTCTGAAATGATCCCCCGCTATAACCTCTTAATAGTACCGGTTGATATTGACGGGGAACCTTGGGATTGAGGTCCCAAAGATCCGTGCGACTGCCTGAACTGATAAGTCCCCTGTTAAGCGGATAGGCCACCCAATGGGCTACAAGTGCCTTTGGATCCCAGTAAAATGAATAATTACGACTATACTTTCCTCCAATGGTGGCGCTATGGGTAATGAAGTAGAGACCATCACCCTCTTTTGTTGCAGGTAGTTCGAGCCAATTGGTCAATTTGTCACTCTTGAGTTCTGTTGCTATGCCCCCAATCTTATCTGAACCCTTTTGTGAAAAGTTTTGTTGTACGCGTTCACCTTTACTGCTGAGTGTCAGAATACAACTGCGTACGTCCTGAGAGTCATTCTCATCCCAGTTTAGAGCTATATTACTGGCATTACCGCTACCGCGTAGTGAGATTTGACGATAGTTTGAGGAGTAGGAAGTGAGCCACGCCCACTCCGCTGAAGAGGTGCCAGAACTTCCAATAGTCAGGGTCCAGTCACCTGAAGCCTTTATAGTTAAAAACTGGCTGCCGGCACTATATTCAGCCTCAGGCAAAAGTATGGAAAGTGAAAGTTCATCCTTATCCTTTTTACAACCTGATAAAAGCAGCAATGACAGTCCAAAAAGTGTCAAAAATAAAATTACATAATTCTTGATTCCTGAAAATTTCATATCTCGTCTTTATCTTTATATTCAAAGGGAACTTTTGCGGTTATCCGCATTTTACCCTGCAATATAATAATAACTATCTTTTTATCACCCACCACACACTACACAATCCATACTACATACTACATACTACATACTACATACTACATACTACATACTACATACTAACTCATCAGTCTCTATGAAATATGTCTCTCGTATAAACTTTCTCGCGAACATCATCCAGTACGCTATCATAACGGTTGGCAATGATAGATTGGCTCCTGGCCTTAAATTCCTCGAGATCATTAACCACCCTGGAACCGAAAAAAGTAGTTCCGTCCTTGAGTGAGGGCTCATATATGATAACCGTAGCACCTTTTGCCTTGATTCGCTTCATAACACCCTGAATCGAACTTTGACGGAAATTATCCGAGTTAACCTTCATGGTTAGGCGGTAAACACCTATAATACATTCACGCTCCCGCTCTATATCATAAGCAGCACTCGATTCGTAATAACCTGCCATTTTAAGAACCCTGTCAGCGATAAAGTCCTTTCTAGTCCTATTTGAGTCCACTATGGCACGCACTATATCCTGCGGCACATCAGCATAGTTTGCCAGCAATTGTTTGGTATCCTTAGGTAAACAATAACCTCCATAACCGAAAGAGGGGTTGTTGTAGTAGTCACCGATACGTTGGTCCAGACTCACACCGCGTATGATCTCATGAGTATTTAGTCCTTTCATCTCCGCGTAAGTGTCGAGTTCATTAAAAAACGAAACTCTAAGTGCCAAAAAAGTGTTTGCAAAAAGTTTCACCGCTTCTGCCTCGGTAACTCCCATAAAGAGGGTTTGCACATCGGGTTTAAGAGATGCTTCATCCAAAAGAGAGGCAAATGTACGGGCAGCCTCCATAAGTCCGGGATCATTTTTATCTGTCCCGACAATTATGCGAGAGGGATATAAGTTATCGTAAAGAGCTTTGGATTCTCGTAAAAACTCAGGTGAAAACATTATTTTATCACAATTGTATGTACGACGCACCTGCTCTGTAAATCCCACCGGCACAGTACTTCTGATGACCATTACCACATCAGAATTGTATTGCATAACACTCTGTATGACATCCTCTACTGCCGAAGTATCAAAGAAATTGAGTTCGGAATCGTAATTGGTAGGAGCCGCTATTACCACAAAATCGGCATCTTTATAGGCCATTTCGGGATCAAGTGTTGCTGTAATATCCAGTTCTTTTTCAGAAAAATATTTCTCTATATACTCATCCTGAATCGGTGACTGTCTACGATTGATCATTTCCACCTTTTCAGGAATTATATCCAGAGCCATCACTTTATGACGCTGACTCAGAAGTGTTGCTATTGATAGTCCGACATATCCGGTACCGGCTACTGCAATTTTCATATCTTTTATCTCTTTTATCGATTATTTTTCAAAATAATATTCCTTAAACCACTCTACAAATGCACGCAAGCCCTTCCTAAGAGGCGTTGAGGGCTTGAAACCAAAATCTCTCTCCAGCGCAGAAGTATCAGCAAATGTCACCGTCACATCCCCGGGCTGCATAGGCACAAGTTCCTTATGCGAATCAAAATCATAATCGGCGGGCAGTATCCCGGCCCTTACCAACTCCTCCTGAAGAATTGAGATAAACTCGTTTAAATTTTCAGGAGCATTATTACCAATATTGTAAAGCGCGTAAGGAGGTACAGGAAGCCCATCTTCCCCTACCGACCTCTCAGGAGCTTTCTGCATAACTCGGGCCACACCCTCCACTATGTCATCTATATAAGTAAAATCCCGCTTACAGTTGCCATAGTTGAATACTTGAATTTTTTCCCCTTTTACCAATTTGTTCGTGAAATCAAAATAGGCCATGTCTGGACGACCGGCAGGACCATAAACCGTAAAGAACCGCAATCCTGTGGAGGGGATATCGTAAAGTTTGGAATAGGAATGTGCCATAAGTTCATTGCTCTTTTTTGTGGCACCATAGAGCGATACCGGATTGTCAGCCTTATCTTCTGTCGAATAAGGTACCTTTTTGTTGGATCCGTAAACCGAAGAAGAAGAGGCAAACACAAGGTGGTGCACACCTCCTTCGTAATTTTCGTATGAGTGCCGACAAGCCTCAAGTATATTATAAAAACCGATAACATTGGCCTCGATATAGGCATCAGGGTTGGTTATAGAGTAGCGTACGCCGGCCTGTGCTGCCATATTGACTACAATCTGAGGCTTGTATCGGTTGAAAACGCTTTCTATCAGTTCTTTGTCCGCAATGCTGCCTTTAATGAATACAAACTCTTTATACGAAGACAACTCCTCCAGCCTGACCTCCTTGAGATGGGGATCATAGTAATCGTTGATATTGTCAATGCCCACCACCACAGGGTGATCATATCTGTGGAAAATCTCTTTTATAAGATTTGCCCCAATAAATCCCGCTGCTCCGGTCACAAGTATATTCATTTTCAAATCTTGAATCCTGCTTCTTTATCTTACAAAATTACTCATTTTTTTGACTTGTAGTCAAAATAGATAAAAAAGCCCCGATCAGCTTTTACCGTCGGGGCATTGAGTAATGAAATATTTCTCACAAAGAGCTACAAAGTAGCATATTTGCGTCCATATTCCATCATTTGCTCTATGAAATTATCTCCATAGACAATCTTGTAGTCCACCACCTTACCCTCTTTCTCCACAGGTACAATATCAGGATTGATGAAGCCACGATAAGGTTTAAGTTCGAGTTGGGCATATCTTTCCCTTACCTCTTTATGGAGATCAGGATCAATATTAACTGCATATTTGAGCACGAGTGCCTTGGCTGCCTCATAATCACCTTCAGATTTAATCCTCTGGATTTCAGAGAGAAGCTCGCCAAATAACTCTCTTAGGCGCTCGAAATTGTTTATAACGAAGTAGGTCTTACCATCACGCACCTTTTTTTCTATAACATTTTCGGCCAAGCCGTTTTCGTATGCCCAGTCAGAGATGAGTTTACGGTTCTGCATATGGGCCTGGGTATTGGTCTTACCTAGCTCTACCCTTGTAAACTGTGTGAAACTGCCGTTGCGTATATAGTTCATATATGCTGCCTTGTAAGCTTCGGGATTGTCGAGAATGCCGAGTTCAACCAATTTGGGATCAGCCAGATAATAGAGAGCAAAAAGATCGGCACGTGACTCCTCAATAGTAGAACTGAATTCTTTCAGTGCATTGGGAGATACGCCGGGAAGCAGCTGACCTGAACCGTGACCGAGACATTCGTGAAGATCGGTATGTAGATCACCTGTTATAGAACCATATTTTTTACAAAAATCAATTTCATCCTGATCCCAGGCAAATTCAGTCAGAACACTCTTAGGACTCTGCTCAGTTGCTTTATCATAGGCCTTAGTAATGTTGGCAATGGTTACTGATTTGGAACCATATTCCTTACGAATCCAGGCAGCGTTGGGTAAGTTGATGCCGATAGCCGTGGCAGGATAGTTGTCACCGGCAATACAGGCCACATTAATAACCTTTGCGGAAACCCCCTTTACCTCAGACTTTTTGAAACGGGGATCAATTGGTGAGTTGTCTTCAAACCATTGTGCATTTTCGCTGATGAGTTCAGTGCGTTTTGAAGCCTCTTTGTCACGATATTGAACAATGCCTTCATAGGTTGCTTTACGGCCAAGAGGATCACTGTAATCCTCGACAAAACCATTGATGAAGTCAACATCTGAGTCCACATCCGATACCCAGGAGACATTGTACTGATCCCACATACGGAGATCGCCAGTCTTATAGTACTCAATAAGTTCTGCAATATAGCGTTTCTGCAGATCATTCTCAGCTACCTCGGCAGCAGCCTCAAGATGTCCTATAATGACTTTTATGGCCTCGCCATAGAGGCCATCGGCTTTATAAACCTGCTCTACTATCTTTCCGTCCAATTTTACAAGACGGCTATTCAGACCATAAGAAATGGGACGCGGATCGCCGGGTACTTCGCGTGCATCGTAGAATGCATTGACCTCTGCAGTAGTCACACCTTCATAAAAATTGACGGCTGAGGCTGCAACAAGATCCTTATCAGTCCCTTGGTACACCATCTGGGGATAGAGCTCAGGATCAAATATCACAGGGAGAAGCTCTTCTTTGGCATCAGAGCACCCTGCTTCATCCATAAGCGATGCAAAATATTCCATTGAACATCCCGGGATGATCTTATCCAAAGCGTAGTGGTGATGTATACCGTTGCTGAAGAATACTCTCTTGGCATAAATCATAAACTCGTCAAACTCAGGGCCTGATTTTCCTTCACATTTATCAATTATGGCTTCCAACACCTTCCGGATCGGAAGATTGTATTTAAAATTTTGAACCCAAATGATATCACGACCTGCTTTAGCTGCTTCTGAGAGATGGTATACATATTCCTTCTGCTGGAGGGTGAGACCATCCCAATTGGGAACCTGGTATCTCAACACCTCGATGTCTGCAAACTGGTCAATTGAATAGGTAAACTCCGTTTGATCCTCCCTCGAAGAACAGGCGGTTAGGGCTACTCCAAGCCCTGCGATAATAATCATACTTCTGAAAAAATTCATGACAAAGTGTTTAATATATACTCCAATGGAGTTTATCAATCTTCCGGGACTATAAAAATAGGCGGCATAGTTGATATCCTCGCGAATCTTATGTTCGCCTTTTATAGCTTCGATCTCTAGTTGACGTATTTGCAACTCGAGCTGTTTCATGGTCCTGATGTTACTGTAATCTTTCCTCATCTTATTCATTTTTTTCATCCTTTTCAAAAAATAAACCGATGAAAGCCCTTACCAGCCCATTTACAAAGATGCGCTTCCTTAGGAGAAAGAGCACAAGGGCGATGACAAGGAATATACCTGAAATTATGAGCATCCCATATACCTGGGAGCCGAGTACTTCCCCAAGCCAGGCACCAAGTGCCAGAGCAAGGAAAGAAAAAGCGACCAGAACGACCATAACAATTATAACCCAAGCGAACAACACCGCAAGTGAGGCTGATAGACGCTTGGTAGTCTTAAGTTTGAGCTGGTCGAGACGGTTGTCGGCATAATCCTTAGCCGAATTGCCTATATCCTCGAGTGGCCCGAGAAAAGTTCTTGGATCCATAGCAAAAAACTATCTGAGGGACTCCTCTACAGCAGCCTTAGCGGCATCGCTGGCCCTTCTTGCCCTACGTCTGATGTCTGAGGACTCAGTATGGATTTTATCTTCTACATCCTCGGCAAAGTCCTTAACTACTCTCTTTGCCGATTCATACCCCCTCTTTGCAGCATCCATGCCGTCATTGAGGGTATTTTTGATCTTAACGCGGGTCTCCTCACCCTTGTCGGTCGACAGGTATATCGCAGTTGCAACTACGCCAACAAACGCTCCTGTCAAAAATGAGATAATGGTTGACGGTTTCATAATCTGTTTGTATTATTTGTGTTATTGTTTGAATACAAATATACAAAATATATTTTTTTATTTACCTTTGCTATATGAAAAAAAGAGGTTTTATCCGCATTTTATCGCTTTTTGCACTATTAGTGTGCATTTCATCCTGCTCTCTCACTTCTTGCAAAGATAATCCGGAGAAGGAAAAAGTCAGATCGGTGCTTCTTTATATCAGTGCCAACAACAATCTCCAAAGCTATGCGGAGGAGTGCATACGAGACCTCAAGTTAGGCTTTGTTCCGGAATACAAAGATAAGAGCAAGATATTGCTGGTATTCTACCATATTCCGGGCAAGTCTCCCACCCTCTCCAGATACAGTTGTAATAAAGATGGAGTTGTAATCAGCGAGACGATAAGTATCTATGAACCTGAGATGAACTCCTCGCAGATAGCTTCCTTCAATCGTGTTCTGACCGATGTGGAGCGTAGTTTCCCTGCTGACTATCGTGGACTTATCCTCTGGTCGCACGCCACCGGATGGCTACCGGAGGGATATTTCGCAAATCCGTTAGACCGGATCGGAGATAAATCTTACAAACCTGTCGAAGACCCTTACCACTTTCTGGTAAAATCCTCAACAGATGGGGCGCCACAGAAATCCTTCGGTAGTGACAACAACAGTGAAATTGAAATCACTGACCTTGCTGCCGCACTCCGGCACAACTACGAGTTTATCCTGTTTGACTGCTGCTTAATGGGTGGTATCGAGGTTGCATACGAATTTAAGGACAAGTGTGAGTATATGCTCTTCTCGCCTACGGAAATATTGGCAGATGGTTTCCCGTATACAAAAATTTTCAATCCTATATTCAATGTTGAAAATCGCCTGGAGGCCCTGAAACAGGTATGCTCCGACTATTTTGCCATTTACGACTCCAAGACAGGTATCTACCGGTCGGCTACCGTATCGATGATTAAGTCTAGTGCTCTTGATAATCTGGCAGGAGTTTGTGGCTCCATCTACCGCAACAATCAGGATTCCATCTTTACCATGGATGCCTCTCAGCTTCAGGTATATTTTCGCTTCGATAAGCATTGGTATTATGATTTCGAAGACATTGTCTCCCGACTAGCCACTCCTACGCAATATGCAGAGTTTAAAAGAGCCCTGGACCAGGCAATAGTCTACAAAGCAGCAACCGATATTTTCCTCGACATTGATATTGAGAGGTACAGTGGACTAAGCACCTATCTGCCACGTACACAATACAAGTTGCTCAATAATTTCTACAAGACGCTCAAATGGAATATCGCTACCAGCTATGTTAGGTAGTTTGGAGTATGGAGTGGGGAGTTCTGAGTATGGAGTTCTGAGTTCTGAGTATTTTTTGGAAAAAAGAGCGAAATCCGTTTGATGTTGGGAAAATTTGTTATCTTTGCGCCGCTTTAAAAGGATCTGTTCCTTTTGGTGCAATGGGGTCCGGAAAGACCGGACTGAGTAACACATTTTAATTTTAGACACAATGAAACAGATTGAACTCAAAGGTGAGCTCAGAACCACCGGCAGAAAAGCAGATGTGAAAAGCATCCGCAGGGCAGGTAGAGTACCATGCGTACTTTATGGAGAGGGTGTAGAGAATACTTCATTCTCAGTAGACGCACAAGATTTGAAGGCTATTACCCACACTCCCAATTCCTACATCATTAACCTCAATATCGACGGTAAAAGTCAGCTCGCAATATTCCACGCAGTACAGTATCATCCTGTGACTGACAATGCTCTTCACGTTGACTTCCTGGCAGTTTCGGCAGACAAGCCTGTGACCATAGATGTTCCCGTTGTTATAACAGGCAGCTCGGAAGGTGTTAAGATGGGTGGTAAGCTTATCGTAAGCTCGCGTAAACTGCGCGTTTCAGGCCTTATCAGCAAACTCCCTGATGAGCTTAAAGTTGATGTAACAAATCTTCAACTCGGCAAGCAGATTTATGCCGGAAACCTCTCATTCGACAAAGTACAGATCGTTTCCCCTAAGAATACTCTTATCTGTGCTGTAAGGATGACTCGCTCGGCTATTGCGGCAGCAGCTGCAAAAGAAGAATAGTATATGATGTAGTTTATGAAGTATCTAGTTGTCGGACTGGGCAATATCGGCGCAGAATACGCCGGAACCCGCCACAATATAGGTTTTATGGTATTGGATGCCTGGGCTCAGGCATCCAATACCATATTTACGGTGGAGCGCTATGGCGCGGTCGCCGAAATATCATTTAAAGGAAGAAAATTCATACTGCTTAAACCCTCCACATACGTTAATCTAAGTGGTAAGGCTGTAAATTATTGGCTTCAGAAACATAAACTGACCAAGGAAAACCTCATAGTTGTATTAGACGACCTCGCCCTCCCTTTCGGTACTCTACGTTTGAGGAAAAAGGGAAGTGACGGTGGGCACAATGGTCTTAAAAACATTGACTACACGCTATCATCCAACGATTACGCCAGATTACGCATAGGTATCGGTAACGGCGATTTCGCCGAAGGCGGTCAGGTAGATTTCGTTCTTGGAGAATTTATCCTTGAAGAGAAACGCCAATTACAAACCGTACTTAATACGGCAATCAACGCCATCAAATGTTATGGCACAGAAGGCATCGATCAGGCGATGACCCTCTTCAATCATCCATTATCATCTACAAAGAAAGAGGAATAGAGTTCGTCCATCTGGCGACGTTCCTTCTTCGTTGGCCTTCCTGCCCCCCTGTCTCGCTTAATGAAAAATGTCTCAGTCGGAGCTCTTAGCTTATCCAGTTCGCTCTGAGGAGTGAGATTTTGAACATATTTTTCTACCTCTTTTGCTCCCTGTCGCTTATCCAGTGGACTAAGTACTTTATAAGTATAGTGAACGGAACCTTTACGTACGGAGATAGTATCACCTATTTTAACCTCCTTGGAAGGCTTGGCTTCATTACCATTCACTGTTACTTTACCTCCTCTGCAAGCCTCAGTGGCATCTGCACGAGTCTTAAAGACTCTGATAGCCCAGAGATATTTGTCTATACGTGTTGAGTCCATACCATCAGTGTTTATGGTTATGCCCGCAGTGGCAATCCTCCCCGCACTCCTCGTCAAATTCGGAGCCATCATCATCACCGCAATCGTCGCTGACACTTTCGTCAATATAATCGTCTACCATTTCAGCCGGTCTAAGCCACACCTCGAGCAGTAAGGTCTTATTTTCGAGAGGGACTATTGAAAAATCGTCGAGAGAAGCCGGAATTAGGATTGTACCTCCCTTTGATATATCATATGAGGCTTTCCGGCCTCCTTCCATTACCTGAAATGATGCGGAACCCTGCGTACAAATATAGATTATGAAGCTACCATAGCTCTCAGTATGGATCTGTCGGGGTCCCTGAAGATCAACTACGTTAATTATAAAGTTGTCACTCTCAAGCAATGACCCTCGTGTAGGATTAGTAGGTATCAGGAGAGATGCGGGGTCACTGGCATTATAGTTAATGCAATCGATTGCCTCCTCAAGGTGCATCGCTCTTGCAGTGACAGCGTCAAACTCCCGTTCCCAATCATACAGACGGAAAGTAATGTCGGAGGGTTGTTGGATTTCCACCAATCTTATACCACCTGATGCAGAATGGACGGTACCAGGTTTGATGTGAAAATTATCACCTTTTTTGGGACGGATATCATTGAGCAGCTGGATCACGGTCCCATCCTTACACCTATCATAAAACTCCGTTGCAGTGACCTTTCTCTTAAACCCCAGGTATATTACCGCATCATTATCTGCATCAAGGATGTGCCAGAACTCCTCTTTACCATAGCTATCATAGCGTTCAAGGGCAATTTCATCGTCGGGATGCACCTGAACCGAAATATGTTTGTTGATGTCCAACAACTTTACCATTATAGGGAACTGAAGATTGTACATTTCAAACACTTTGTCCCCTACAAGATCGCCCAGATAGGTTTCAAGCAGATCAAAAAGAGAATTTTCAGCAAGAAAGCCCTCACTGACCATAGTGCTTTCGTCACCCATGTCAGCTATTTCCCAGGACTCTCCTATATGTGAGAGATCTATTTCCTCTTCGGGATCGGGATATTTTCCATACTCCTTAACCAGACGGTTACCGCCCCAGACTTTAGTTTTGAGGATCGGTTGGAATTTCAGCGGATAGAGTTTTTTTGTCATCGGTGAAATTTAGTTTCTTTTTAAACAATATGAAGATTAGGGAAAAAAGGATTATCGCAACACCATATAATACTGTGTACCAGACTTTGGGAAGGAGCTCTGCAAATCCGGCATCAATTGGAAGATCTGGGAAAAGTCTGGCTAGAAGGATGGATGAGAAATTATTAACAAAATGAAGGAAAATGACCAGCCAGATAGAACCGCTTTTCCAGTAGATCCAGCCAAAAAATACCCCAAGTATGAAGGCCGGAATTGCCTGCCAGGGATTGAGATGTATCACTGCAAACAAGAATGCAGACCAGAGAATTGCTTTAGTTGGAGAAATATGCTCCAGCATACCCCTAAGCATCATACCCCTACAGAGAAACTCTTCACAGAGCGGAGCCAGAATAGCCGTAGCAATGAGTGTGTCCGCCAGCGAAGATCCTGTTAAAACCCTCTCGAATATCCTTTTTATGCTATCGGGCATAGGTATGAGAGAAGAAATTGGCTCTATAAGAACTGATATGGAGAGGGTCGCAAGACCTGCAAGAATAAAAACAGCAACGGGGTGCAAGGCACCGAAGGAGGGACTATTGATTTTGCGTGGTGCATCCAAACCCACAACCTCATACCTTTGATACTCCAACTTCGCCTTTAAATAAATAAAAACGAAGACGGGAATCAATGTGAAGAGATATGAAATAGATATTGAACCCCAAAAATCAGATTCCCGTGACAATAAAGTCGGAATAGCACCGAACATCATTCCGAGCGAGACAAAAACTAGTACAAGGAGCCAACTTTGACCCAGCGATGGGGTGTAATAACGCAGATTCCGGAGTATCTTTACCATCTATTTTTTATTTCAAAATTACTATTATTTGACTACTTTTGCAAAAAAAGAAACGGCAATGAGATTGTGGGAGAATTTACTGGGATTCCGACAAAGGGTCTTATCACGCAATGTGTGGCGAATACTGTTCAGCAAGTATACCATCGTCACGCTTATCTTCCTACTCTATCTGCTGTTTGATACCAATAATATAGAACAGTGGATCAGAACCGGATCAACTCTAAGATCCCAGGAGCGACAAATAAGATCGTACAACAAGGAAATAGAGCAGACCGAAGAACAACTATCCACCCTCCAATCCAACAAAGACTCCATTGAGAGTTTTGCCCGTGAAAAATATTACTTCCTGGAAGATGGCGAGACAGTCTATATCGTAGAATAAAAAGTATAGTTCTTAGATAGTAGGAATTTCTTCATTATCCTCCTCATCCAGACGATTTTCCCAAAGATATTTTCTCGTTTCTCTAACAATAACTCCCGAAAGCAGCAAAACAGAAATCAGGTTAGGTATCGCCATAAAGGCGTTGGTGATATCTGAGATATTCCAAACCAGATTGAGAGACATTACTGCACCTACATAGACCCCCACAACCCACACACACCTGTAAATCCATATCACAATACGTGACAACTTAAAATTGTGACCGCAGAGGTACTCTATGGCCCTCTCTCCATAATAGGCCCATCCGAGAATGGTAGAATATGCAAAAGTGAATATGCCAAAGGCGAGTATAAAGGGACCAATAACAGGGATTTTACTAAATGCTGCCTGCGTCAGAGCCGCACCCTGTGTATGGTCAATGTCGGGATATGCAATTATACTGCTCACAAGGACAAGACCCGTTATGAAGCATATCACTACAGTATCCCAAAAAGTACCTGTAGATGAAACAAGAGCCTGACGGACGGGATTACGTGTCTTCGCGGCAGCAGCTACTATGGGGGCGGAACCCAGCCCCGACTCGTTGGAAAAAAGTCCGCGGGCTATTCCATAACGACAAGCCATCAAAACTGTTGTGCCGACAAATCCGCCTCCGGCGGCACGGGCAGTAAAGGCAGACTTAAAAATAAGCGAAAGTGCTTCACCGAGATAACTCCAGTTGAAAGCGAGAATCACAAAACACCCCAGCACATATACAATGGCCATAAAAGGGACAAGGGCCGAGCAAACGTTGGCTATGCCCTTAACTCCAAAAACGATAACCAGCATCACCAAAATTGCCAGAACTATTGCCACCAACTTTGCATTAATGTCGAAGGTTTCACCGAGAAGAAGCGATATGGAGTTTGCCTGTACTGTATTGCCGATACCAAAAGCGGCAATGGCGGTGAAAATTGCAAATATAACTCCGAGCCACTTCATATTAAGACCTCTCTCAAGGGCATACATCGGACCTCCGAGCATTGTACCGCTTTGGGTCTTGACACGATACTTGACAGCGAGAAGCCCCTCCGAATATTTGGTAGCAATACCAAACACTCCGGTAATCCAGACCCAAAAGACCGCACCGGGACCTCCGAGAGAAACAGCTGTGGCTACTCCTACGATGTTTCCCGTGCCGATAGTTGCAGCAAGAGAGGTCATAAGCGCTCCGAACTGACTAACATCTCCTGAAGCACCCTTATCTTTCTTAAAGGAGAGTCCGATTGCCTTGAAAATTTTCAACTGGGGAAATTTTAGACGAACTGTCATAAAAATGTGGGTTCCAAGTAGCAGAATGATCATTGGCCATCCCCAAATAAATGAAGAAAAGCTGGAAATAATCTCGGCAAAATTATTCATACAACAGAAAAAAAATATTTGTGAACAGTTTTTTTATATCTTTGCAAAGATAGAGAAATGATTTAATTCAAAAAATATAAAAATGAACCGAAAGTTACTATTCAACCTATTTGCAATTATAATTGCAGCAGTACTGCTTTCTTCATCAAGCTGTAATAAACCTGAGCCGCCGGAACCCCCTATTAATCCCAACGAGGTAGACCCCGACTATAGAGCCAAAGTATTTTTAAGAAAAGAATATATGAATGTCTATTATTATTGGTACAAGGATGTCAAGGATGCTAATGCCAAACTTGACCCCCTGCAATATGATATAAATAAGTTCTTTGATAAGATGCTTTATAGCAAAGACAGATGGAGTTGGATGACTGATAGCGAAAGTTATCTGAAAAGTGAGGAGGGTACCATCACCGGCACCTATGGTGTAAGCATTAGCCAGCCTATCAAATATTATGGTGATTACGATATAAAAGTGCGATATGTCTATCCTAACTCCCCTTTTGACAAGGAAGGTGTCACCAGAGGTTGGACGCTGAAAAAAGTTGGAGGAACAGCTACGATGGACCTCATCAGGGCGGGTACATTCCAAACCGAATACAGAAAAAGCCCTCAACAATTCACATTTACCGATACGGAAGGTAACTCACATACCTTCACCACCTCTGCCGCTACCACACTTAGCACCAGAAGCGTTCTTATGAGCAAGGTTTTCACCGGCAAGGATTTTGAGGGATTGACTTCCCCTGTAGGATATATGCTTTACCTTACTTTCAATGCCAACATGCTCGACGATATAGACAATGCCATGCAACTATTCAGGGAGGCCGGTGTGAAGCATCTCATCCTCGATTTGAGATACAATGGAGGTGGCGACGGTCGTGCCAGCCAGCGTATTGTAGACTATGTAGCGCCCAAATCCGCTATTGGTGAGACTTACGTCATTCGTAAGCACAATGACCTTCTGGCCTCTGAAGACAAATATTCTAAAGTTAACGGTATTGCAGGATCCCTCGAACTTGATGGCCTCTATTTCATTACCACTAAAGGTAGTGCTTCCGCCAGTGAGATGATTCTCAATGGTCTCGAGCCTTTAATGAATGTTAGGCATGTTGGTGATACCACTTACGGTAAACCTAACGGCATGTATGTACTGATGTATCCGGGCGAGAGTGCCGACTATACCAGGTATAATAAAGGAGACTACACCAACCTTAAGTGGGTATTCCTGCCTATTTGCTTCTATAATCAAAACAAGGATTTCCGCAATATCCCGGACGAAGGAATTGCTCCGGCAAACTACCGTCCCGATGACCTATACCACAATTTCGGTCCTTCCGAGGACAATATTAAAGCCTGTCTGACGCATATAGCCTCCGGCACATACCCTCCTCTACCACCCAAGTCCAAGGCTGCGACCAAAGCATCGGGAGAAAGACCGGTCAGGATAGCCCTCACACAAGAGGAGACGGACCCCAAATATGGCTCATACACAATACCTTGGAAAAATCGTTAATTAATAAATAATTCAACTTTTTTTTCTTAATTAAAAAATTATTCCTAACTTTCCGAAAATATTTATTCACCTAACAACTATATTATATGAAAGAACTACTTGACGCAATCAAAGCTGAAATTGAAGTTTTCTCCAAGAACGCTGAAGCTCAGCTTGTTAAGGGCAACAAAGCTGCCGGCACACGTGCAAGAAAAGCTGCTTTGAACTTGAGCAAAATGATGAAAGACTTCAGAAAGGTTTCTATGGACGCTTCCAGGTAACCTTTGGTTGTTCGAAAGAGTAAGGGGTATCCGTTCGGATACCCCTTTTATTTTTACTACTTTACCTATCCAGTATTATACCTGTCTTCTGCAGTTCGTTCCAGAGCCAAACCTTACCTCCCTTAATCTGGGCTAGAACAAATTTGACGATGAGTATAGTCTCTTCACCTTTCTCCCTAGTATAAGTTATATTACAAATGACTTCCTGGTCGATCTCTGCCGGAAGATCGCTAATGAATGCGATATGGAGATAGCTAATCTGATCATCGCTTTGGATACGGTAAGTCCTTCTTTTTTCATTGAGTGATTTTTGGAAGGTCTCCTCCGAATAACGAATAACGCAGGCACCCTTAACATATAGCCCTTCATCACTATTGACCTTAAAGGCTTTTTTCTCGAAGGACTCTATGGGGTCCGGCACAACTATGGGTGGAGGTTCAGGCCCGGGACAAGATATGGCCATAGTCACTGCCGTAACTAACAGCAGTAATAACCTTGTGACAAATGACCGTATCCTGTTGTGCAAAATCATCTTACTGACTTATAGTTTTTTTCTTCACAATATACTCAACCGAATTATCCGGATAGGAAATTTCAGCTTTTATCTCGAATAGTCCGCTCCGGTCAAATTTTAATTTTCCGTCAGGTACCTCCGCCCCATTCACGATCCAGCGGATGGAGATCACCTCCTCTGCAATGTTGAGAATGGTAAGATGGACCTCGTCACCCGCCTTATATGATTTATCCATATCTGCAATCATAGGAAAGAGAGAGAACATCTCCCTCGTAGAAAAACTCATCGGATAACTCTTTCCTATTACATTGTTACGTGAGTAAAACAGACGGCAATTATAAGTACTACCCGGCTTAAGATCGGTAAACAGATAATCTCTTTGCGTTACCGAGACAACCGAGGTGTCGGCATAGACACTATTTTCCAAACTCCAAACTATGTTCCAATTGCCCCGCGACTCCTCCTTGTCAGTACTCCACTTCAAAAGTGCTGTACGCTGCTGCGGTTCTATGGAATATTCTTTTACCACCGGAGAGTCCCACCCATTGTCTGCGATAATGTCGAGCAGCATTCCGGCAGAGCCTTTGTGTATGTTTGCTATGCCATATCCGTGACCTTTTCCGGACCAGTCAAGCAGAGGAAAAGAGTATGAGGAATGAATATGTGTAACGTTGTTTTTACCCGGAAAAAAAAGCATTGATATATCCGTGTAACTATTACCGGAAGAGGCAATGGGACGCACGCAGGGATGCGAGGCACAAGCGTTGACGGCATTGCTGTTCCAGCGCATTTTAGCACTCATGGAGCAGGCGCTCCCATAGGACTTGTCTATATGATATATCACCAGACCCTCACCCCCGATATGGGCATCCCAACCTAAACCATCCCTGTATTCCAGGTAGAAGTTTTCTCCATTGGAGTAGGCAGGGATGATGTAGGCCCTGGTTTCCTGATGAACGGGCAGTACTTCGATGCTTGTACTACCATAAAGTCGGCTCGGAGATACCGCACCCAGCATTTCGCGTTCAAAAACCGTGAGATAGGGTGGAGTTTTACCACCGTTATTGTAATTGCCGTTGTCCATTATTGATAGCGGACCGAGAAGGAGTGGCGAATATCCTTCCGTGTCACCATTGACATCATACATATCCAAAAGACCCAGCATGTGACAATATTCATGGCAGATGGAGCCTATTCCTGCAAATTTCTCTCCTGAAGAGCCTGAAAATTCGGAATAACAGGAGAAATTGGATATCTTTTTGCCGTCAAAATAGAGTTCCAACGAGGAAACATTCCAGGACTGCGGCCAGATAGTGGCATCTCCTCCCCCTTCAGCTTCGTTATAGCCTGCAAATATTATGAATACATTGTCGACAACTCCGTCACCGTCCGCATCAAAATTCGCAAAATTGACCTTGCTGTCTACAAGGGCGGAGGCCTGCCCCACCATTTCCTTCACATTATTGTCGGAGGACGTTGCCGTACGTTCTCCGTAATATCTGTAGCCATTGGGAAGCGTGACGGGGTCGGTAATCTCGAATGTAAGCTCATATCTATCTCCAAGGTTGTCCCTAAAATACTCCCTGACACTACCTGTAGCACCATCTTCAGAGTAGTTTATCTGATTGAACAGGTTAAAGAGTCGCGACCTGATGGATTGTGTCATAAATTTCAGATCTGAAAATTGTACCGGAATAACTACGGTTCGGATCGTTCTGACCGCCTTTGTAGCCACATCAGGAGCAAGAAAGTTTTTGAAAGACTCCGAAACTATGTGTCTCTTGGAGTGATATTTTATGGGAGGTATGGATTTTGCGTATCCGCCGGTAGGGTAACCGTCCACTCGTCTGGCTGAAATATTGAGTGCTCCGTTATTATAGTCGGCATAGTAATAATAGCCGTCGGTAGCCTGAGCCACAATATAACCATCAAGGGTGGTTTTATAGGAAAATGATTCATCACCGTGTATCCTCAACATCAGATAGGAACCGTCAGGCTGAAACACCTTGACGGGATATGGCACACTTCTGACTCCGACTGCCTCGAAGGCAAATAAAAAGAGCATTGTTACTATTACGGCGAGGTTTCGCATACACTAATTACGCGGACGAATTAAAACTACATAATTACAAAAAATAATTGAATTTTCAAAAAACATAATCATAACTTTGCACAAACAATAGGAAATGAACCCAACCTCAAAATATGAATTCACAATAATCGTCCCATTCTTCAACGAAAGGGAAAATATCCCAAGATTGGAGGAAAAACTCTCTGATTATCTAAAAAAATCCTCATGCAAATCAACCTGTGTACTCTTTGTTAATGATGGTTCTACCGACGGAGGAGATCTTCTGGTTCAGGAGGTCTGCAGCAGAAATCATGCCTTCCACTTTATTTCGCTGGAAAAGAACACCGGCCTGAGCGGTGCTCTCAAAGCCGGTATCGACCACTGTGAGTCACCTTATGTCGGCTATATAGACGCAGATCTGCAGACAGACCCGGAGGATTTTGACCTATTGTTGGCAGAGCGCGAGAATTATCAGCTTGTACTTGGAATTAGATCGGAGCGCAGGGATTCCTTCGTTAAGAGAGTCTCTTCCCGTATAGCCAACAGTTTCCGCAGGATGATGACAAAAGATGGAGTCTCAGACACGGGATGCCCTCTCAAAGTAATGCAGAGTAGTTATGCCCGCAAGATCCCCTTCTTTAGCGGGATGCACCGCTTTCTGCCGGCATTGATACAGATGGTTGGAGGCTCTGTACTGGAGATTCCCGTCAGACACTACCCCCGTACAGCGGGAAAAGCCAAATACAACCTTAGAAACCGCTTAGTTGGACCTTTCAAGGATTGTTTCGCCTTCCGTTGGATGAAGAAAAGATATATCGACTACAAGGTTGTCGCCGGTAGTCTTAACCAAAAGCAGAGCTGATGGAGAGTACTCCCTTTGTATATGCGCTAGGTTTTTTGGCCCAGGGACTCTTTTCAGCAAGGATTCTGGTGCAGTGGATCATGTCGGAAAGAGCCAGGAAAGTGGTCTCTCCCACCATATTCTGGGTTCTTTCGCTGATAGCCTCATACCTGTTTTTCATATACGGATGGCTTCGGGATGACTTTTCGATAATGCTCGGACAAGTGATCGCGTATTATGTCTATATCTGGAATCTCGGAGCAAAAGGAGTCTGGAAGAGTATACCCAGGGGATGGAGGCAAATAATAATAACGGTACTGCTACTAACCCCTGTAGTAGGAATTGCTCTGATGGCAGGCCATGCACAGGATCTGATCACGCGACTTTTCGACAATACTGACATCCCGATATGGCTGATACTCTTCGGATCATTAGGACAAGTGATATTTTCCTTCAGATTCATCTATCAACTTATATATTCCTCCCGCAAGGGAGAGTCGATACTTCCTGCAGGATTTTGGATAATCAGTCTCACAGGATCTGCCATCATAGTCACCTACGGTATAATACGTCTTGACCCTGTAATAATTCTCGGTCAGGGCATAGGATTTATTTCGTATTCACGCAACTTGATTTTATGGAGAGAAAACAACAGCGAGAGCAAATCGTCCGCTTCATAATTTACTTCCTGATACTTCTGCCGCTTATGCTCCAAAGGGACATTACCCCTAACAATGAGCTTAAGTATCTTAGCATCGCAGATGAAGCGCTGCGTGACGGTCATTTCTTTACAATGTACAATCATGGAGAAGCCTATGCTGATAAGCCACCTCTCTATATCTGGATTGTGATGTTTTTCAAATGGCTTCTGGGCAGCCATAACACCTTTATTCTCGCTCTTTTCTCCCTGATTCCGAGTTTTGTCACTCTGGCAATATTCAACCGCTGGTGCAGTGGGGAGCTTGGCAAGAAGTATATGATTGCAGCAGAACTGGCGTTGATGACAACAGCCTATTTTATCGGCAGTGCCATCGTTTTGAGGATGGATATGCTGATGACTATGTTTATCACTCTTGCCATGTACACATTCTGGAGGATCTACAAAGGGGATGGCAGGAGAAGGCTAAGGATTCTCTTTCCGATCTATATTTTTTTGGCCATCTTCTCTAAAGGACCTGTTGGAATTATGATTCCCCTGCTCTGCATACCGCCGTTTTTACTGGTTGAAGGCAAGATCAGTAGTATCGGAAGATACTGGGGATGGAGTACCTGGCTCATCCTGGCTCTGCTGTGCGGGGGATGGTGGCTGGGAGTGTGGTTTGAGGGGGGTCACGACTATCTCAACAATCTACTATTCCACCAGACAGTTGACCGTGCGGTAGACTCTTTCCACCACAAAGCCCCCTTCTGGTACTACGCGTATACCATCTGGTACGCTATGGGACCGTGGTCACTAATTACCATTCCTGTCATTATTTGGGCCTTGGTAAAAAAGATGGAGATGAGTTCGCTGGTGAAATTCATGCTGATTGTCGCAGCCTCGTTTCTTGTGATAATGTCTCTGATAAGTTCTAAACTTGCAGTATATATAATGCCGATATTCACATTCCTCACCTATCCTGCCTTCATCCTGCTGCAGAACTGCGGTAAACCTCGTTTTGCTGAAGGTACAAGGAAGGTTGTGACCTACGGTGCAGCTACTTTGCTGGGTGTTTTTTTAATTGCCGGATTCATAATACCCCGTTTCAACAGTCGTCTAGGTTACCAAGCTGTAGCGCACGAGGCACTTGAAGTAGCACAAGCAAACTCCATTACACGTTTTGGATATTACGACCTGCGCTCTGCTGAGAATATGGACGTCTTTCTTGGCAGAAGTCTGGAGGAACTTTCGCAAGAAGAATTTGAGACTCCCCGCACTATCCTCGCCCCAAACGAAGGAATTATTATTTTTCACAAAAATGAAAACGGTGTTGCCACTTTCAAGGCTGTAAAATGAGAACAAGGAGAATTATTTTCTAACTTTGCAAAAATAAAAACATACGAGATGTCCACAAGTGTACCCCATGCCCAACTGCAACTAAGCAAAAGCGGAATGGTTCATAACTACAAATATTTCCGTTCATTACTCAAAGAGAGCACCAAACTGATGATTCTTGTAAAAGCCAATTCATACGGAC
>Ga0255347_1001565_pt1 | contig 35797 bp, 34 predicted proteins | sample wastewater_treat_2_FD_192479 | JGI IMG/M metagenome (GOLD analysis project Ga0255347, IMG submission 192479) | Wastewater microbial communities from Lulu Island WWTP, Vancouver, Canada - plant24 | ecosystem: Engineered > WWTP > Wastewater > Unclassified | place: Canada: Vancouver, British... | reverse complement strand
CTTCCTTGGCCTGGGGACTCATAAATATACCTCCGTTTCCGAACCGTTCCTCGGTAACATTGATTTATGAGTCAACGTATACTTTTTATGACACCCTTCGGTAACATTTTATTTGAGGCAATTCGCGGAGACACAATCTTGTTGACGCTCAAAAGAATATTTTTTATATTCCACCGGAGAAAAATTGCAAATCCCCGACCGGAAAGAACCGGTACCCGGAAAGAATGCGACTCAGATGAAGTGCGAGTCAAACTGCCAATATTTCAGATGTTTTTCATGACTTAATCGTCTCAGCAATTAAAGAGAATCATATGGACTTTCTCATCCCTGTCATTATGAAGATCGTAAGCGTCGTTTTCCTTGTCATTTTTATCTTGTCGGTGGTGCTGCTCATTTTCACCTTCCGCAAGCCCAGAAAAGTCTCAATCTTTTCATTGTTTCTTCCAATCTTGATCAGCCTGATCACATTTGCGGTTTTTTCATTTTTTATAAGCTACAAGCCCTCCATTGCGGTTCTGGTATTGATGGGGGGTATCGGTTTGTGCATCGGCATTGTATGGTCCGGGGCAACCCGCATCTATGTCGAAAACGGTACGGTCAAGTCGCTCAATTCCATATGGTATCTGGTCGCCTGGGGCGCGGTGTTCGCCCTGACGCAGATGATCTCCATCATCACGCAGAGGCCTCCATCCATCGTCATGGCGCTTTTGGTCATGAGCACGGGAACAATCATCGGGATGAATGGCCGTATCGCTAAAAAGTATCTGTCGGTGCGCGCCACCGTGAATGCATCGGGTGAGGCCTCGCCCCGATGCAGCCATTGCGGGGCGGCAAAGACAGGTTCCGATGTCTTTTGCCGGAAATGCGGTACAAAACTCTAGCACCGGAAGGCTTTGATCATGATCAGCATGGATATTGTCGCCAAAGCAAGAAAGGTCATCATTTGGATAGCCGTCGGTGCGGTCGCTTTCTTCGGTGTCATTGCCGTAATCTCTCTTGTCATTTCCTGGGGTGTTCTGGCCAAGCCCATGCGCTATAAAAACGTCGTTCCGGAGATCCGGCTGGCTCCGGGAGAAAGAAAAGTATTCGAGTTCGAAGCGTTTTGCCTGGACAACGGCAGAGGCAGCCCCCGTGCCGGCGATGACTACAGCCTGATGAGCACTCCGGCCATCAAATTAAGGCCGTATCTGAAAGAGATCTTTGACGAATACCTCGCCCACCCCTCGCGCTGGAAACAGTCGGATGTCCAACAGGCCGTGTGGTACACCGAGGGGCGTAGAGACTGGCCATCTCTTTCCCCCGAACAAAAGGATTTCATTAAAACGGCCACCGGCAGGGAAGATCCGGTTTCCGGCCATCCCGTCATCTTCCTGAACCGCATGGCGCAGGCCTTCGGTGTGGTCGTCAAAACCAATTTAGGCCTGGCCCTGCTTGTCTTTTTTCTCGTTGTGTTGACGATGTCGCAACCCTGGACGACTATCGAACGCGGTGTTTCCTGGACGGGGCAGGCGCACCTGCTGCAAAAGCTTGCCGAAAGCCGCTTTGGCAGGATCGTGAATGCCGTGGCCGAAAGCAGTGTGCTAAACCGTGTGCGCATCCATGTTGATGTCTTATTCACGAGGCTGGTCTTTAAGGTGTTTTCGGGGAGGCGCTGATGGGTTTTGTGGAAGTTTACAAATACATTCTTTCGTACTTCGGGATAGGCATTCTGGGAATAGGCATCCTGCTTTCCATCGGCCTGATTATTCCCGCCTGCTACTGGCTGTTTACCTGTGCATCCGCCAACAGGGGGGCGGCGGTTTTCAGGCGGATCATGCTGGCGCTGGTTATCATTCTCATTTCGTTTTCCTATGTGCGCTCGCCGTTTTTTTATGAGATTCACGGATGGTGGAAAGTTACTTTCTGGGTGGCCTTTGCCGCCGGCGTTTTCTTGCCGGTGTTCATCGCCAACACCAGTCCCGCCGACCGCCGTCCAAGCATGGTGATCATCATCATGTCCTGCCTTTGGTGGGTGATGCTTATTCTCAGCGAGGCTTTGCTGGTATCGGGTATGCCTTATCAGGCCCTCACCTTATACATCTTTATCGCCGTTGCCGGGCTTTTCTGCGGCACGATGATCGGCACAAGTGTTTCACAAACACTGAAAGGAAGAATTTCAGAATCAAAAGGGGCGGCGGTATAAAATGAAGATGATGAGATTCATAGCTCCCGTATGTAACCGCTGTGCGGTAATCGCCCCCGGTCTGTTTCTTTTTTTCATTGGTGTCGCGGGACTTTTTGTCTATGCCCAGGCGCGGGCCGACGAGGCGGTGAGCTTGAATGAGGCGGTCAGGAGCGGGCAGGTCAGAGTGGTTCAGTCAAAAAGTCCGGGCGGCTATTCCCGTTTCAGAATGGAACTGGAAAACACGAGCAATCACCCTGTCTCGGTCGATCCTTACGGAAGCGCTTTCGACCCGCCGCGGGGTGTCGGTACACAAAGAGTCGGGATCGGCCTTCCCACCAGGATCGGCGACAGAAGAATTGATTTGCGGGGGAATCTCTCCACCGATCCGTCCCGTGAAGCTCCGGTTGGTGCTCAGGCGGCCCATGACGGCACGGATACTTTTCCGCCTGCCGCCGGTGCGGCTGCAGCAGGTGCGGCGGCAGCCACGGCCGCGCTCGGCGCTTTGCTTACCGGGATTGCCCAGGGGGTCAGCCCACGCGAAGCCATAAGTGACATTGCTTCGCTGGTGGGCGGTGACCATCAGATGACGCCGCCGGATATGCAGGATACGGCGGGGCATAATTATCAGATCGATCTCATTAAATCCTACCGCGACCAGGATATGACGGAACTGGATTATCAAAAACAGCGCCTGGACGCGGCCAAAGCCCAGGGCGCCGATGATGTCGTGCGCGATGCCCGCTCAGCGGTTGACAGGCTCTCCCGCCAGATCAGTTCCTATGATCAGAATCTGGCGGAGCTTGGCCATAAACCTCTGGAGCATACGGAACTGGAGAGACGTTCCTTTGATTTCACCCGCGAAGATCTGGGTGCGGACCTGACGGAGGCCAGGCGCAAGCTTGAGGATTTTCGCGAAACGGCAAAATATGTCGATTGGAGTAATCGTCTGGCCGAGCGATTCGGAACAGACGAAGAAAAGGAATGGTGCCGGGATTTTATCGCAAGCCGTGCGAAGCTGGGTCCTGACGGTTATGAGATAGATTCGGAAACCGCGCGTCAAATCTATTCGGGCCTGAAAAAACAGATGTATGAATCCGGGCAGATTTTAAACGAGGCGGAATATGACTATCAGATGGCTCGAGCAGAGGAGATTGAAAGAAAAACTGAAGTTGTAAGTCAAATCCGCGACAATACCGCACGTATCAACCGGATTTTGGCGAAAATCGAACCGACCGGTACGGTGGGCGGGAGGATCGTTGACATTCAATATGGCGCCTATGGCGCAATTGCCGGATACGAAGAAGGGGGCATTGCCGGGGCTGCCGAATCGGTCATGCTCACGGTGGCCGATAGTTATTCCGAGGGATTTGCCAGCGGCAATTACAATGCGCTGAAAGATGCCTACGCCGAGCATGGCCTGTCTGATACATCCGTTACCGAACGACTGGTATGGGCCAATCTCGAAACAGTGAACAATAAATACAATTTCCTTGATCATGCCGGCAAGTCGGCCAGTAGCCTGCTCGACGGTGAATACGGGGCCGCCTTCGATTCCGCAGTGGATGCGTATGATGCAGGCGAAGCCTTAAAGGATCATTCAGGCAAAGCCAGAGATTGGTACACAGGCGCAAATGCCGACACGACAGACGCTCCATCTGCACCCGAAACGGATACTGAAAAATGAGGGATGTGACCCAAACGTACGCCCGAGGGGCATGGCCGGGCCGATCAGAAAATATGACTATGCTCGACAGACGCCAAACAATGGAGTTCGGACGTTGCTGGTAAGACAGGAGGCGATATGGCTGAAGAGGCATTGAGAGTCGATACCAAACAAATCATGGGCTGCATTGCCGATGGCGGCCTGACCCCGTCCGCTTTGTCCCCCTTCCACGGTGTGGAGCCGGCGGTAGAGAAAAGCCGGGAGCGGCGGGCGGATTTGATGCCGTTTGTGAAGGTCGTAGCCGAGCCGCTCGCCTCGATAGGTATGATAGTTTTATCACCGGAAGGAGTCGTCACCAGCCGCGTCTATGCCGGTGGCGGCCGGGGGGTGCTTGTCCGGCACTGGATCGACCAGGATGGCCTGCATAATTTCAGGCGGGTGCAGGAAAAGGACATTGCAGATGAGGCTTCACAACGGTTAATGCTGGATATTCCCCCTGCCAGGCTTGACTATGACACTAAAATGACCGAGGCGACGTTTCTTTCATTTCTCGCTCTTATTGACGGCTGGAGAGAGAAAAAGCTCCTGTCGTTAATCGGGCGCAAACCGGATGGAAAATTTTCCTTTACGGGTGATGAGCCCTATGACTCGTTTCACCGCAGCATTACCAGCAAAGACGTGCGCTGGCTGACGCCGCTGGTGAGCATGCTCTACACGGGGGATCAGGTTCTTTCTTTGACATTGTTCAGAGAATCACTAAAGGATCTCAGCCCGAAATTTATTCAGAAAACCGATGGGGGATGGGAGCTTACGCCACTTGGTGAAGAGCTGTGCGCCATGCTGGGTGCGCCTTTGGCCGCCATGAAGCTGACCGTCAGCATGATAAAAAATGAGGCGATCGTCGAAGAAAACCTGATCGGCCTGAGAGGCATGGGAATCTTCTGTGTCCTGGAGCTCGATGAAAAAAACAGGGAGATTACATTGAAAAACTCATCCGCGCCGATGATTGAGCAATATATTCATTTCAGTCTGGCAAAGGCTTCAAAAACAGGCCCTGCCGAAGCGGCGCGGAAATCCGCGCAGGACAGACCAAAGGATTCGGCACCACAGCCGCAACGCCGGGTTGGGCCGGAGCAGACGCAGTCGAAGAAATTCTGCAGCGGCTGCGGAAAGCCGCTCCAGCCGGGTGCGAAGTTCTGCACGGGGTGCGGAGCGAAAATTTAAAAGTTCTGCCACGGCCGGTGCTTTGCGGTACTACATTAAAAAATGTTTTGATGACGGAGAAGCGAGATGAAAAAATGTTCCGCATGTGGAGAGGTTAATACACCGGATGCAGCATTTTGCTCAAATTGCGGACAAAGCCTTCAGCAGTCCGAAAATAGAAAAAAATGTCCCTCATGCGGGACAGCCAATGAGCCGGATGCCGCTTTTTGCTCCAACTGCGGCAGACGAATGGACACAGGAGCGCCCGCAGCAGATCAATCACCTGTCGCGGAAGAGCTTCTGGCCTTAAACAGTGAATTTCTCTCTGTCCGCCAGACAGCTCCGGGACGGTTTGAATTCTCCTCCGACACGGGAGCCGCCTCGCCCCTGCAACGGGTGAAGATACAATATGACGCTCTGGCGATACTCGAGCCGGAGACCAGACAACTGGTTTTCTGGGAAAAGATGGTGGAGAGTTCGTCGGGAATGCAGGCGGGTGTCTTTACTGAAAAAACAAAACAAAAAGGCATCGAGGTAGGCAAGGGTGTTCATGGAGAATTACTGTTTGGGGGAAAGTATGGATTTGAATACGGAAATTTAAGAGAGGTTGTGAAAAATATCGCCGCCGGTCAGGGCTGGAAATTTAAACTAAGTATTTTCAAACCCAGGGCGCAAACGTCGGCGGCCGCTTCAGCCGGCAAATTTCCCTTCCTTAAAGTTATTGCCGTGTGTGCCGCCGTTTTGCTGGTCCTGCTTCTTTTGCTTATCGGCTATTGCTCACTAAAAGGTGACTCTTCAAAACAGGCATCCCGAACAGATGCGGGAATCTATGAAGATGACGAGGCGGGTGAGGAGCCGGAGGGGATTTATGAAGAAAACGCAAGGGGGCCCGGTGAGGCCGGGCAAATTATCATGACCGACAGGAAGGTGTACCGTAGCGGCGAGGAAATACGGGTGAACTACTACCAAGCTCCGGGAGGCTCCAGGGATTGGATATGTATCGTTCCTGTTGGCTCGAAAAACACGGATGCGGGAGACTATCAATACATCCCGCAGCGCGGAGATGGAGTAATGACCTTCCGTTCTCCGGGACCGGGAAGATACGAAGCGCGTGCGTTTTACCGCTATAATGCCGGCGAGTACCGTATCACCGCCCGCTATACCTTTGTGGTCAGAGACTGAATTTGCCGGCCTGATAAGGCTTTTGTCTTTTCCCGCCTGCAGCCAAAAAGAGTCATGGTGGATGGTCAATAGCTCGTGGCTCGTATGCGATAGTTGATGTACGCACAAAACACCGCGCATCCTGAGCTCGTCGAAGGGCCTGCCCTGAGCTTGTCGAAGGGTGAGTGAGTAGCAAGGCTCATGGTTTTTCGATTATTTGAAAGTGGTTTGTGTGCGCCTCTTATACGGCCGAGGGAGAATGTCTTCCGGGCAGCAGCTCAAGGCGAAAATGGCGTTTTTGTATTTTACCGATGTCTATGCTCGTTTTAATTTTTTGCAGCTCTGTAACAGTGATGCCCGCGTCGATGGTTTTTTTCAGGAGGCTGCGAAAATGTTTTTCAAAAAGGCCGCCTTCCACCTCTGCATGAACGGGAAGGATATGAGTCCCGCCGTTTTTTATCAACTTTTCAATGACGGCAATTCCGTTTTCCGCGTCAAGCTCTTCAAAGCAGGGCAAGTCTGAAGGGATTTCTAAAACATTGATGTTCTCATGTATGAAAGGTTCTGTGGCCCGTGTACAACTGAGATATTCGAAATTATATTTCTGAATTATGTTCAGCACACGCTCATCAATCAGCCAGGAGGGGGCGCCGAAAGCGGAAGGTTTTTTCCCGGTCAGTTTCTCGAATCCGGCAATGCCTTTTTCAAACCACTCATCGATCCACTTTGTGGGTTTTTTCGAAAGTTCATCTTGCCAACGTCTGTGATCCCAGGCATGAAACTGCACTTCATGGCCTTCATCGATAATCTGTTGCACAATTTCAGGAAAGGACAGGGCGATCATTGGCGCCGGCAGAAGTGTTCCGTAAAGAGCTGTTTTCCATCCATAAAGGCTTGTCGCTTTTGTGCGCAACATTTTTTTCAAAAACAACGGATTTTTAATCAACTGAATGATAGCACGGCCGGAGTTGTCCGGGCCGATGCTTAAAAAGAATGTCCCTTTCACGCGGAAGTCGCTAAATGTTTTCAGCAGACGGGGGACGCCGTTTTTCATTCCCCAGTAGGTGTCGACATCTATTTTCAGTCCCAGCAGGCCCACAGTTTATTCCATAGTTCCTAGGCGCTGACCTGTTTGTTTTCTTCCAGGAATGAATTGAGTGTCAGATGCATCGCTTCTTCCAGTCCGACGGATGGTTCCCAGCCCAAAAGCCTTTTGGCTTTTTCAATGCTCGGTTTGCGTGTCAGGATATCCTGGTAGCCTTTTCCATAGAATGTTTCGGCGGGTATTTCGACGATCTCGGAATAAGTGGAATCGTTTTTATGTTGGGGGTGCTCCTTGAAAAGCTTTTTGAGCAAGGTCGCCAGCTCTTTTACTGAGCATTCATTGTGAGGATTGCCGATATTGATGATTTCATTTTTGCAGGTGTTATTTTTATTCTCCAGTATTTTCATCAGTGCGGTAATCCCGTCGTCAACGTAGGTGAAGCAGCGCTTTTGCAGGCCGCCGTCAACCAGTTTGATGGGCCTTTTCAGCAGCAGCTCGGCAATGAATTGCGTGACGACACGGGAGCTTCCCTCCTTGGCTGTATCGAGCCCGTCCAGGCGGGGCCCGACCCAGTTGAAGGGCCGAAACAACGTAAATTCCAGGTGCCCGCGTGTGCCGTAAGCGTAAATGACGCGATCCAGCAATTGCTTGCTGCAGGAGTATATCCATCGCTCTTTATTAATAGGCCCGGTCACCAGGAAGCTTTCATCTTCGCTGAATTCCGCGTCTGTGCAGGCGCCGTAAACTTCCGAGGTCGATGGAAAGACCACCCGTTTGCCGTATTTCACGCACTGCTTGATGATATTGATGTTCATTTCAAAGTTGAGATTGTAGACGCCTATCGGATCTTCCGAATAGGCCTTCGGGGTAGCAATGGCCACCAGAGGCATGATGATGTCACACTTCTTGATGTGATATTCAATCCATTCTTTGTTTATGGATATGTCTCCCTCCAGGAAGTTGAAGCGTGGATTATTCAGGGCCGGCCCGATTCTTTCCGCTCCGAGATCCATACCGAAAACCTGCCAGTCGGGTTTTTCAGCCAGTATGCGATTGACCAGATGATGTCCGATAAAACCGTTGACGCCCAGTATCAATATTTTCATTGTAGTTTTGCCACCTTTCTGTCACAGAATATGTCACGGATTGATTTGTCTGCTATTCTATTTTCCTGTAATTCTATCTCGCCAAGCCTGATCGCGCCATTTCCGGTCTGCACCAGGACATCCCGGCCGGAGATTAAAATATCGCCCGGCTCTTTCCCGGACGCGCCTTCCGCCATTGTGGCTTTCAGGATTTTGACCTGCAATCCGTCTTCTAAAAAGGCAAAAGCACCCGGATACGGGTCGGTCACAGCGCGAATCAAGTTATATATATCTTTTGCATCCTGTTGCCAGTTGATGCGCCCATCCTCGGGGCGCCTGCCGCCGTAGTAGCTTCCGCGGGACAGATCCTGTTCGGTGCGGGGTATTTCTTCTTTTTTAATTAACGGCAGGATATCATCAAGCAGTTGTCCCGCCGCCAGGCATAGTTTTTCATAAAGCATTTGCGCGGTGTCATCCGGGTCGATCAAGACCTCGCGTTGTGCGACCAGATCGCCTGCATCCGGCTTTTCAACCATGAAATGCAGTGAAACCCCCGTTTTTTTCTCGCCTTTGATAATCACCCAGTTCACCGGGCAGCGTCCCCGATACGCGGGAAGAAGAGAGCCATGCAGATTAAGTGCGCCAATCCTCGGAACATCCAGGATGGCTTGTCCGAGCATTTTTCTGTAATAGAACGAAAATAGAATATCCGGCTCGAGTGCTTTTATCTTTTCCACCCATTGCGGACTGTTAATCTGTTCGGTTGTATAAAAAGTCACTCCATGGCTTTTTGCCCATTCTTTCACAGACCCGAACCAGCAGTTTTCACCCGGATCATCCTCATGCGTAAAGATCGCGGCAATTTCATAGCCGTGCTTTTCAAGGGCATCAAGACCGGCAATGCCCATGTTGTGGTAAGCCAGCACAACTGTTTTCATTGATCCTCACCTACACAATAAATATTTTCAATGACGTATTCTGGCCTTTTACGGACCTCGCGATAAATCCGGCCGATATATTCTCCGGTCACCCCCATAGCCAAAAACTGCAAGCCGAGAAAGACGAACAAAATGGCAAAGAGCGTAAAAATACCTTCCGCCGCCCATTGGGCGCCATACACCAGACGGGCGACAGCCAGCAAAAGGCCGAAACATGTTCCCAAAAGAAACATTAACAGTCCGCCGTACATCATCAGCCGCATGGGAAAATCAGAAAACGCCGATACCAGATCGAATTGCAAATTGATGAGTTTTCTAAGAGGGTAATTCGATTTACCGCCAAACCTTTCTTTATGGGCGACTTCTATTTCCGTCACCCGCTTGGCAAATACAGTGGCCAGGGCGGGAATGAACGTGGAATGTTCGTGGCACTCAGTCATCCTTTTCACAACCGGCTGCCGGTATGCCCGGAGCATGCATCCCCAGTCACTCATATGCACGCCGGTAATCTTCCGGGCAACGATATTGATGATCCGTGAAGGAAAGATACGAAAAAAAGAATCTTTTCTCGATTTCCGGATAGTACCCACAACATCGTAGCCTTCTTCAATAACCCGTATCAGATTCGGTATTTCTTCAGGGGGGTTTTGCAAGTCTGCATCCATCGTGACCACGATATCACCGCGGGAGACGGAAAAGCCAGCCATGATGGCGGCATGCTGCCCGTAATTCCGTGTCAGCTCGACTACTTTAACGAATGGTTGTTTTGCGTAATCCTTCATCATGTTCAGGGAATCATCACGGCTGCCGTCATCGACCAGTATGACCTCGTATCCCTTCGACATACCTTCCATCACCGCAACAAGTCTTTGCATCAGTGTAGGGAGGTTGGCCTGCTCGTTATAGACCGGAATTACGACCGATATTTGTACATCAGACATTGTTCACAATTTCCTTGATTGCCCGGCATACATAGCCGACATCGTTATCTGTCATGGCGGGAAACAGAGGCAACGAGATAATCCTGCTTCCCGCCCTTTCCGTTTCTGAAAGGGATTTCCTATCCACATCGAATCTCTCTTTTACATACGACAGCTCATGGGCAGGCGGAAAATGAAGTCCGTAACCGATGTTATAATCGGATAACCTGGCCATGAAATCATCACGCGAACAGCTTTTGATTTTTACGACAAACAGATGCCAGGCATGGGTATGATCGTATGGGGGCACTCCCGGCAGATCAATGCCGTCGATGCCTTTGAGTCCCTCCAGATAAAGACCGGCCAGCACTCTCCGCCGTTGGTTGAATTCCTCTAAACGCTCCAGTTGTGCCACTCCCAGAGCCGCCAGCATATCGGGCATATTGTACTTGTAGCCCGGCATGGCGATATCATACGAGGGGTTTCCCCCCTTGCCGTAGCGCTTCCAAGCATCTCGCTCGATGCCATGAAATCTCAAGAGACGCAATTTCTTTTCCATATCCGCATCGTTTAGTGTGATCATTCCGCCTTCTGCGGTGGTGATGTTTTTAATGGGATGGAAGGAAAATATCGCCGCATGGCCGAAACCCCCGGCGTGCACGCCTCTGTAGTATGTTCCTGCAGCGTGTGCCGCGTCTTCAATGACCACCAGGTTATGCTTGCGGGCGATGGCATTTATCTTGTCCATGTCCGCCGGTGCACCGGCAAAATGAACAGGAACGACCGCCTTTGTCCGGGGGGTTATTTTCTTTTCAATTAAATCACAATTGATGTTGAGCGTTGCGTAATCCACATCCACGAAGACCGGTTTGGCTCCGCACAGGGCTATCATATTGATCGTTGAGGCAAACGTCATCGACGGCGTGATTACTTCATCGCCGGGGCGCAAGTCGAGCGCTTCGAGCATCACATGCATACCAGCTGTCGCTGAATTAAAGGTAATCGCCCGGTCCGCCCCGGTTAATTCACAAAACCGGTCCTCGAATTCCTTGCATATCGCTCCGGTCGTAATCCAGCCCGATTGCAGGCAGGCGGTCACCCGGGAGATTTCTTTCTCGCCAATCGAAGGCCGGCTAAACGGTAAAAAGTCTTCTCTCGTTTGCATTTTTTATTTGTCCTTTGTTGATTGGTTGAACCTCATGAGGGAAAATGCTCCATTGTCCCACAATATTTCAACATCAGGGTATTTTTCCTGAAGTTCTTTTAGCCGTTTCCGGCGGTTAATTATACAATAAAGTTCTTTTTCGTTTTCGACTTTATCAAAGAATTCATGCCTATACAAAAAGTATTTCCGCCGCTCCTCCGGCGACAGCTGGATGATTCCAAAACCCAGCTCACCAAAGTCACCCGCGACCGCCGTCCTGATTTTATTGTAATAGTCGATTCCGTAAAAAATATCTCGATACTGATACAGAAGTGCATCTTTGGGAACATACCTGGCAATGGCTTCCCTGGCAACCAGCGTGCTCCGGTAAGGTGAAATAAAATCGTCAATCGGGAGAATCATGCCCGCAAGCAGCAAACAACTGCTCATGTAAAGTGTCAAAAACCAGTTTCTGCCCGTTTTGCGCGCCACCAGGTCCGGCAAAAACATTAAAAGGAGTGCGGCGCCCAATGTCGGTAAAATATAGAGCCACCATCGATCAGATGTCATGATTACCAGGTCGCTTGATGGATCGAGGTATTTTTTTATAAGCGGAATCGCCAACAGAGTAAGCATGAGCAATAACGACTGTAATGTAACAGCGATACGATAAATGATCATCTGTCGACCGGAAGGATCGCTCAGCTCCTGCTCATACATCCGGAAAATACTGCCCGCCCAAACAGCCAGTGGTACAAATACCGGGGCGATGTAAGGCGCCAGTTTAGACGATGAAACCGTGTAAAAGAAAAAAACAAACAGGACCCAAACGGCCAGCAACTTATTTTCTTCTTTTTTAAAAAGCCATTGCTTCATGGTCCGGGGCTGCCAGGCGCGAATCAGAAATACGGACCAGGGAAGCGTACCGGCCAGGATAATCGGGATGAAGAAATAAAACGGCTCCGTCTTGCCGTGTGTTTGCGTCGCGAATCGCAAAAAATGTTCGTGGACGAAGAAAAACCACAAAAAATCCTTGTTTTCCTTTTGAACCAGATAAAGCCAGGGGCACACGACAGCCAGAAAAATTGCGATGCCCGGTGGAGAAATCAACTTCAGTATGTGGCGCCATTGCCTTGTCCAGCACATCCATAAAAACAAAACAGCGGCAGGTAAGACCGCCCCGATCATTCCCTTGATCAGAAAAGCCAAAGCAGCGCTCAGATACGCCAGATAAAGATACCTTTTGTGCTCTTTTTTTACATACAGATACCCCAGCCATATCGCTAAACACACAAAAAAGGCCAGAGGCATATCCAGAATATTGATGCGTCCCAGAATAAAGGGGAACAGTGAAATCGTCAAAACAGCCGACGCAAAAAGTCCTGTTTTTTCGTCACGAAAATGTCTGCCCATGAAAAATGCCAACACAATGCAGCCCCAGGCGCTCAGTCCTGCAAAAAGCCTTGCGGAAAAATCCGTCTCGCCCAAGACCTTGAAGGCAACAGCCGTCACCCAGGCCACAAGCGGTGGTTTTTCCAGATAAACAGTGTGCTTGAGATGCGGCGTCACATAATTGTCGGATTCGTTCATCTCGCTGGCGATCAGGCTGTAACGGGTTTCATCAGGATCCATCTGAGGCATGATCCCGAGCATCGCCAGATAAAGAATGAAGGGTATTATAACGAGAACATATCTTTTTTTCATTTGGATGACTTCTATCGGATAAGCAAATCGAACTTATCGCGAACCGAAAGTTGTTTGACGTCTGGAACAGGGCCTGCACCGATCCCGTCCCGGGAAATAGACCTGCTGTAATAATGTGGTCTCAGAACCTCTCTGGCTCGATGCAATCGCCACTTTTTCAAGTCGAAACTTAAAAAGTTGCAAAGCCGTCATTTTGGCCCGTGACACTATAGGGGGCGTGGTTTTGTGTCAAGGAGATTTTCAGCGGATGTTGTTGGTTGCGGCCCTCATAACAACGATGCTTTCCAAGGGGAAATGGTCAAGCAGGGCATGCAAAAATTATTTTACAAAAACGCCGCCACGCGTGTTCCTGCCGGCGTGCGGTTTCCGGTACTGCGGCATTAAAATGCATCCGGAACGAATTGTATTTCCCAAATCTCATTTACCCGCGTAAAGCCAATGAGGGCAATTCAGGCAGACACAATCTTGTGCTGGAATTTTATCAGGAATATTTTGGAAAACGGCAGTAGGTCGATCGGTTCCGCCAGGGGCCGTGCCTGAAAAACGGACGGGGCCCGAGGGATGCGGACAGAGCATACTTGCCTCTCTGCCGCATCTCTTCGGGACGGGTCTAATGTTTCACCCAGATTTTCATCTGGTCGGCCTGCCGGATCAACTCCTCCTGGAAATCAGGATGCGCGATACTGATGAGCGCTTCGGCACGCTCCCAGGTGGATTTGCCTTTAAGCTGCACCACACCGAATTCGGTCGCCACATACTGAACTATCGAGCGCGGCACAGTGACAATCGACCCCGGCTCTACGGTCGGCACGATGCGCGACTGGAGGTTGCCGTCTTTGTCTGTATAGGTAGAACTAAGTGAAATAATCCCTTTCCCGCCTTTGGACATGAAAGCGCCAAAGATGAAGTCCAGCTGGCCGCCGGTTCCTGATTTCTGGCTGTCTCCCACGGACTCGGAGCAGACCTGCCCGTACAGATCGACTTCGATGGCGTTGTTGATCGCCACCACTTTGTTGTTAAAGGCGATCATACGCGGATCATTGATGTAACTGACCGGGTATGAGGCGCAGGTCGGATTGTGGTCCAGAAAATCATAGAGCTTTTTGGTGCCCATCGCAAAGGTGTAAGCCATCTTCAAATGATCCACCGATTTTTTTCGGCCGGTCACACGGCCGGCGTTGTACAGATCGACAAATGAATCCACCAGCATTTCCGTATGCACACCCAGGTCCTTCAAGTCACTTTCGGCAATCATCCGGCCGATCAGGTTAGGCAGACCGCCGATGCCCAGTTGCAGGCAGGCTCCGTCTTCTATCTCTTTCATGATGTGCTCGGCGATTCGCCGATCCACTTCCCTGGGCTGGCCCGGCTTGACTTCCGCCAGTGGCGTATGATTGCTTTCCACAATGTAATCGACTCTGGAGATATGGATGGATTCCCGATTGCCGCCGAAGCAATAAGGCACGTTTTTGTTGACTTCAATAATAATTTTTTTGGCCTTGCTTAAAACGGCGCTCGTTAGTGAATTGGCCAGGCCGTAGTTGAAATAACCGTTTCGATCCATTTCGGCCACCAGCACAAAAGCGACATCGAAGTCGCGATACTTGCGGATCGTGCGCGGTCCCTGATGGTAACAAAGCGGAATATAATTGCACAGATTGGCGTCGTGCAGGCGGCGCGAAACTGTGCCGAAATGCCAGTCGTTCATGATGACATGCTCACGTCCGGGGTCAGCCTCTACAATTTTCGGCACCCGCGAGAAGCAGACGCCGCGAATATCGATGTTTTTGAGCTGGTGAATCCTTTTGGCCAGCGCCTCATCCAGAACCTCGGGAAACATGACAAACTCACCGTAAAAGATTTTATCGCCGGATTTGACGAAACTGACCGCCTCATCCGCCGTAATTAACTTCTCTTTGTACTCTGCAAAGACATCTTTCATAAATCACCACCTGCGAAAATTTAGGACATACGCGAGTGTCCCGGCAGGGGACTATATGAAATCGGTCGGGTGGAGTCAAATATTAAAACTGCCGGATAAGAGACGGGGTAGGGGGGGATAGACCATAGCACGTAGCGGTCCACTCCACAGGGTGGAGATTTGTTTCAGGATAACTTGCTGATCCCGTGATGATATTGAAGTTAATCAGAAGAAGTTGATGGGGTATAGTTGATGTGGGAGGTTTCTGATTTAATTGGTAGTCCCACCGGGATTCGAACCCGGGTTACCGGCGTGAGAGGCCGGCGTCCTAACCACTAGACGATGGGACCTTTTGACGTTATTGAATCGGCGGAGGTATCTGGTGTTTTACCGCTCCCGCCGGGCGCCTCCCTTTACGAGAGGGAAAAGTCAGGCGCCATTCCTAGTCAATGAAGGGAAAATTGTCAAGACAAAATGCCCGGCCGGGTGCGCCGTTCGTTTGCTGCAGATGTTTCCGGGGGGCGCTTCTTATGTATCCCGCGCCCGTGGTGAAATCTTCAGCCGCGTTCTTCAATGAATTTAACGGCATCTTCAAGTCTTCGGGCCACCCGCTTTTTCCCCAGCGTGGCCATGACTTCATCGATGCCCGGGCTGACGGTTTTTCCGGTGAGCGCCAGACGCAGAGGCTGGGCGATGGCCTTGAATTTGATCGCCTTCTCTTCGATGAAGGCTTTGAGGAATGCTTCCAGTCCCTCTTTGCCGAAGTCCTCCACGGACGAAATCCGTCCGGCCAGTTCTTTCAAATGGGGGAGAATTTCCGGCGTGAGGAACTTGCCGGCCGCCTCCGTATCGTATTGGATCTGCCCGGCAAAGTAAAAGTCCGCCGCGCCGGCCAGTTCCGCCAGGGTTTTTACACGCGTCCGGAGGTCGGAAATCACTTTTTGTGTAAAATCCTTATCGCTAGTGTCGATTGACGGAGGCCACAGTGTTGCCATGTCGTCATATAGCCGTGACGGTGGGGCTTCCTTTATATAATGAGCGTTCAGCCACAGCAGCTTTTCAGGATTGAATACCGAAGGTGATTTGCCCACTGAAGAAAAATCAAAAAGTTCAATAAGTTCGGATGTGGAAAAAATTTCCTGATCGCCGTGCGACCAGCCCAGTCGCACCAGGTAGTTGACCAGTGCCTCCGGCAGGTAGCCCATTTCTTTGTAGGCCATTACCGATGTGGCTCCGTGCCTTTTGCTCAGGCGCGCCTTGTCCGGTCCCAGGATCATCGGGACGTGAGCGAATTTGGGGACGTCAAAGCCCAGTGCGCGATACAGGAGAATCTGGCGGGGGGTGTTGTTGACATGGTCGTCGCCGCGGATGACGTGAGTGATGTTCATCATGGCGTCATCGACGACGACGGCAAAATTGTAGGTCGGGTAGCCGTCACCACGTTCAATGATCAAATCATCGAGTTCTTCGTTGTTGAAGATGATGTTGCCTTTTACGAGGTCTTCGACGACGGTGACACCTGTTTCCGTGCCGCGGAAGCGCACGACGCTTCCGGGTGATTTTTTCAGGCCCCGGTCACGGCAGGTGCCGTCGTATTTGGGTTTTCTGCCTTCGGCCAGCGCCGTATTTCTTTTGTTTTCCAGCTCTTCGGGTGTGCAGGTGCAGTAGTAGGCCCTGCCTTCGCCAATGAGTTTTTCGACCATTTCACGGTGGATGTCCACTCGCCTGGCTTGAAAATACGGTCCTTCATCCCAGGAAAGCCCCAGCCAGGTCATGGCATCGAGGATGGCCCGGGTTGATTCATCGGTGGAGCGCTGCTGGTCTGTGTCTTCGATTCTCAGGACGAATTCACCGCCGTGGTGGCGGGCAAAAAGCCAGCTGAAAAGGGCTGTTCTTGCTCCCCCGATATGCAGGTAACCGGTAGGGGAGGGGGCGAAGCGGGTGCGTATCTTTGCGGTCATGATATATCCCTTGTTTTTGCGGCTTTTATAGGGCTGCGGACATTCATTTGTCAAGGAGCATTTGGGCCTGTCGGGTCAAAATCTGCTTGACAATACCGTGATTTTATCATTTACTTCGCCACTTGATGCGTCGGGCTTAAATTATTTCAAGGCAGTTGGGGCTCATGTCCGATTCTTTGAAAATTAATCTGATGATTCTTCCCGAAGAAGGGTTGAAGATTGCTTTTTCGCCTGATGACGAGTGGCTGCACCGTCAGCTTCCCGTGGAAGAACTGCCTGATTTTTCACTGGCCGGGGCGGATGTACGCTGCCATATCACCAGGTCCGGCGACACTATTTATATACGTGGAGAACTGGCCGCGCAAATCAGCCAGGAATGCGGCCGCTGTCTGGAACCGGCGACGGTTGCCATCGGCGGTGATTTTGCATATACGATGCTTCCGGCAAAACCACAGACCGCCCCTGATCTGGAACTGACCACTGAAGAGCTGGAAACAGGATACTACAGCGGTGATTTTATCGATCTGGCGCCTATCGTCTGCGAACAGATCGTTTTGCAGGCCCCGATGAAGGTTTTGTGCCGTCAGGAGTGCCGGGGGCTGTGTCCGCACTGCGGCACGAACCTCAATACCGTCTCATGCAACTGCCGCGAGGAGGCTATCGACGCCCGTCTGGCGGTGCTGAAGAATTTTAAAGTTAAAAAGAAAGAAACGAAAAGAGGGTAATTAAAATGCCAAATCCAGTAAAAAGACATTCCAGGTCGAGACGAAATATGCGCAGAGCGCATGACTTCCTCAAGCAGCCGCCCATGTCGGCCTGTCCGCAGTGCGGCGAGCCGAAGATGCCTCACCGAGTATGTCCCAACTGCGGTACATATAAGGGCAGGGAAGTCATCCCGGCGGAGAAGCTTTCTTAAGGTACATATCCCGGGGTGGCGGAATACGCCGGCATCCGTGTGCAGCCTCACAAAGACTTCCTGCAGGCGACAGGCGGATTGGCACAGGGTGTCCCGCGCCTTTATCCGCACAAAAAAATAAAGATTTTTTTTGAAAAAACAGGTAATAGGTTCAGCGCCTGTTATTTTTTATGTAATCTATTTTAAACGAGGGGGAGAAAACTTATGACCTTAGAAGAGCAAGTCATCAAAGTTGTGGCGGAACAGCTGGATGTGGCTCCGGAAAAATGTAAACCGGAAGCGTCGTTTATTGATGATCTGGGCGCCGATTCTCTGGATCTGGTCGAGCTGATCATGGAGATGGAAGAGGCTTTCGGCGTGGAGATCGCCGACGAGGAGTTGGAAAAAATCAGAACGATCAAAGACGTTATTGATTTCCTCCAGAAAAAAGGCATCAGCTGATCTTTTGCTCAAAGGGATAATAATCAATGAAAAGGCGTGTGGTTGTTACGGGCCTCGGAGCTATGACTCCGCTTGGCAATTCGCTTGAGGAATCATGGGCCGGCGCAGTCGCCGGGAAATCAGGTATCGGCCCCATCACGCGGTTTGATGCTACCGGCTTTTCTTCCCGAGTCGTGGGAGAACTCAAAAACTTCGACCCCACACAGTATGTCGAGAAAAAAGAAATCCGGCGCTACGACAATTTTGCAATTTATGCTCTGGCCACGGGGCAGATGCTCATGCAGGATACTGCTCTGACCATCACGCCCGAGATTGCCGAGCGTGTCGGCGTGCTCATCGGCACCGGCATGGGGGGGATAAAGACCCTCGAGGACGAGGTAGAGGTCCTTCATCAGACCGGGCCGCGCAAGGTGTCGCCTTTTGCCGTTCCCGCCATTGTTCCCAATCTCGGTTCCGGCCATGTTTCCATACGATTTGGCGCCAAAGGGCCCATAGATTGCTCGGTTACCGCCTGCGCGTCCGGTACCACCGCCATCGGCAATGCCTACAGAACAATTCTCTACGGAGATGCGGATGCCATGATTACCGGTGGTGTCGAAGCCCCGGTTACGCCGCTGGGTGTGGCCGGCTTTTGTGCGATGCGTGCCTTGTCCACCCGTAACGACGAGCCCGAGAGGGCCAGCCGTCCTTTCGACCGGGCCCGTAACGGCTTCGTCCTTGCCGAAGGGTGTGGCCTTCTGATGCTCGAAGAGCTGTCTTTCGCGCTGGCGCGCGGCGCGAAAATTTACGCGGAGCTCATCGGTTACGGTTGCACGTCGGATGCTTTTCATATGGCCCAGCCGCCGGCCGGGCACGAAGGAGCCGGCCGCAGCATGCAGGCCGCAATTCGTGACGCGGGTCTGGAAGTGACGGACATTGATTATATCAACGCCCACGGCACATCCACGCCGCTGAACGACCTCTACGAAGCGCAGGCGATCAGAAACCTCTTTGGCGCACATGCCGACAGGCTTATCGTCAGCTCAACCAAATCGATGACCGGTCACATGCTAGGCGCCACCGGCGTGGTCGAGGCGATTTTTTCCATCAAGGCACTCCAGGAGGGTATCATTCCCCCGACCATTAACCTCGACGACCCGGACGATGGCTGCGACCTCGATTTTGTGCCGAACACCGCCCGCCATCATACGATCAATACCGCGATGTCCAACAGCTTCGGTTTCGGCGGCGTAAACGCGGTGGTCATCTTTAAAAAATTTCAGCCTTGATCATATCTGGAGGAACTCAACACATGTCATTTTTAGAACAAGTTGACCCGGAAGTCGCCAAAGCAATTGACCTGGAAACAAGGCGTCAGGCCGGCAAGCTGGAACTGATCGCTTCGGAAAATTTTGTCAGCGAAGCGGTTTTAGAAGCCCAGGGATCGGTGATGACCAATAAATACGCGGAAGGCTACCCCGGCCGCCGCTATTACGGCGGCTGCGAATATGTGGACATTCCGGAGAGCCTGGCCATTGAACGATGCAAACAACTTTTCGGTTGTGATGAGGTCAATGTACAGCCGCACTCCGGCACGCAGGCCAATATGGCGGTTTATTTCGCGGCCTGCTCCCCCGGTGATACCGTCTTGGGGATGAATCTGTCGCACGGCGGCCATCTGTCGCACGGCTCGCCCGCGAATTTTTCCGGCAAATATTATAACATCGTTCCCTATGGAGTCAACCGCGACACGGAGACCATCGATTATGACCAGATGGCGAAAATCGCCCGGGAGTGTAAGCCCAAAATGATCGTGGTCGGCGCCAGTGCCTATCCGCGTACGATCGACTTTAACAAGTTCCGCACTGTCGCCGACGAGGTAGGAGCGGTGATCATGGCCGACATTGCCCACATCGCGGGTCTTGTGGCCACCGGCCTGCACCCCTCGCCGGTGGCGGTGAGCGAATATGTCACTACGACGACTCACAAAACATTGCGCGGGCCGCGGGGCGGGCTTATCATGTGCAAGGAGTCCTATGCCAAAATTCTCAACAGCCGCGTTTTCCCCGGCATGCAGGGCGGCCCGTTGATGCATGTCATCGCTGCCAAGGCAGTTGCGCTCAAAGAGGCGCTGAGCCCGGAATTTGCCGATTATCAGAGGCAGATTGTGAAAAACGCACAGGCCATGGCGCAGCAGCTCATCGATGAAGGCTTTCGCCTTGTGTCCGGCGGCACGGACAATCACATGATGCTTGTCGACCTGACCGCCAAGGGGGTGACGGGCAAAGATGCACAGGAAGCGCTCGACAGAGCTTCAATCACCGTCAACAAAAACGGCATTCCCTTTGACACGCAGGGGCCGATGGTCACCAGCGGTATCCGTATCGGCACACCCGCACTGACCACCCGCGGCATGAAGGAAGATGAAATGCGCCTGATCGCCTCGCTGATTGCCGACGTGATCAACAACATAAATGATGAACAGAAAATTCAGGCCGTGGCGGGAAAAGTTAAGGAACTTTGCTCCCGCTTCCCCCTTTACGCAGACAGAATAAGAGGATAGGCCTCCGGAGCGGCGCAAGCCGGGCGGCTTATCAGAAAGCGTGTAATTATGACCCAACCCAAGGATGCGCCGCCTGTTGATCTGCCGGACCGGGCCGACCCGCGTCCTGACTGGGATACATATTTTCTGGATATAGTTGAACTGGTGTCACGGCGCAGCACCTGCCTGCGAAGGGCAGTGGGGGCGGCGCTGGTGCGCGACAGAAGAATACTCGCCACCGGGTATAACGGCGCACCTTCCAAACTACAGCACTGTCTCGATATCGGCTGCCTGCGCGATGAGCTGCAGGTACCCTCCGGCCAGCGTCATGAGCTGTGCCGCGGCCTGCACGCGGAGCAAAACGCCATTATTCAGGCGGCGCTGCACGGTGTCAGCGTGAAGGATGCCACATTGTACTGCACCAACCATCCCTGTATTATCTGCGCCAAAATGATCATCAATGCCGGTGTGTCGCGTATCGTCATCCGCGACGGCTACAGCGATGAGCTGGCCGCACAGATGCTTCTGGAGGCAGGCATAGATGTTATACGGATTGAGAAATCATAAAGAGCAGGCTTAGGTTAAACTATGAAATGTCCTTTTTGCGGCAGTGCGGAAAACAAGGTGATTGATTCCCGCATCAGTAAAGACGGCAAAGCCATCCGACGGCGCCGGGAGTGTCTCGGCTGCCAGAAACGCTTTACGACTTATGAATATGTGGAGGATATTCTGCCGATGGTCGTCAAAAAAGACGGCCGGCGCGAACCGTTTGACCGCACCAAAATCCGTAACGGTGTAAGAACAGCCTGTGAAAAACGCCCAATAAGCACTGAGGCCATTGAAAAACTGGTTGATGACGTAGAGGCTGCCTGTCAGGAGATGCAAAGCGAGGAAATCCCCTCGTCGGTCATAGGTGAAAAAGTGATGAATGAACTAAGGGCCCTGGATGGTGTGGCCTATGTCCGTTTCGCCTCTGTTTACCGCCAGTTTCGCGATGTGGCGGAATTCATGTCAGAACTCAACGCTTTCGTAAATAAAGGCGGAAAATAATGTTTACCGGCATCATCGAAGATCTGGGGAAGGTCACGCGTTTCACGATGAAGGGAGCGGACGCGCTTCTGGAAGTGGAAACGGCCATGGACCTGAATGAGGTGTCCATAGGCGACAGCATTGCCGTAAACGGCGCGTGCCTGACGGTGATAGACAAAACCGCCAAAACATTTACGGCCGATGTGTCCGCCGAATCTCTGGCGCGGACGACTCTGGGACGCCTGCAGGCAGGTAACCGTGTCAACCTGGAAAAATCGCTGCGCGTGGGAGGTTTTCTGGGGGGTCATTTCGTTCTGGGCCATGTCGACGCTACGGGGCACATTTTAAGTAAAACGCAAAAATCAGGTTCGATGATTTTTGCTTTTGCCGTCGATGATTCTTTGTCGCGTTATATTGTGGAGAAGGGGTCCATAGCGATCGACGGCATCAGTCTGACGGTCAACAAGGTTGAAAAAGGGCGGTTTTATGTTAATATTATTCCGCACACGGCCGTCAATACGACGCTGGTCGGGAAAAAAGAATCCGACCGGGTGAACATAGAAACGGATATTTTGGGGAAATACGTGGAAAAATTGTTGCAAAGCACGGGGGGAGTCGATAAGAATTTTCTCGCCGAGCACGGCTTTATCAAATAAAAAAGGAAGTTACATGACAGTCAGCAGAATTTCAGAAGCGATTGAAGACATCCGCAACGGGAAAATGGTAATTCTCGTGGATGATGAAGACAGAGAAAATGAAGGCGATCTGTGCATGGCGGCGCAGTTTGTCACACCGGAAGCGATTAATTTTATGGCGAGACTGGGCCGCGGGCTCATCTGCCTGACGATCAATGAGGAAATTGCCGCGCGGTTGAAGCTCTTTCCCATGGTGAAGGATAACCAGTCGCGTTTCGGCACCGCATTTACCGTTTCCATTGAGGCGCGCCACGGCGTGACGACCGGTATTTCGGCGGCGGACCGCGCCACGACGATTCTGGCGGCGGTGAACCAGGCGGGTAAGGCAGACGACATTGTCAGTCCGGGCCATGTCTTTCCGATTATCGCCCGCAAAGGCGGGGTTCTGGTGCGCACCGGCCAGACGGAAGGTTCAGTGGATTTGTGCCGGCTGGCGGGACTCACCCCTGCGGGCGTGATCTGCGAAATCATGAAAGATGACGGTACGATGGCCAGAATGCCGGATCTGGAAATATTTGCCCGGGAACATGGCTTGAAAATATGCACCATTGCCGATCTGATCGATTACCGGATGCAGAATGAATCGCTGATCCGGCGCGTGGCCGAAGCCAAACTGCCCACTCTTTACGGCGGTGATTTCACAATCATTGTGTATGAGAACGACGTGGATGAAATGCAGCATATCGCGCTGGTGAAGGGTGAGATCGCCAAAGACGACCGCGTGCTGGTGCGCGTGCATTCAGAGTGCTGCACGGGCGATATTTTCGCCTCCGCCCGTTGTGACTGCGGTGACCAGCTGCACCGCGCTATGGAGATGATCGAAGAGGAAGCGAAGGGCGTGATCGTCTATATGCGGCAGGAGGGGCGCGGCATCGGCCTGGTCAATAAAATAAAGGCCTACGCCCTGCAGGATGAGGGACACGATACGGTCGAGGCCAACATTGCGCTGGGCTTCAAGCCTGATTTGCGCGACTACGGCATCGGGGCGCAGATTCTGGCGGATCTGGGCGTGCACAAGATGCGGCTTCTGACCAATAACCCCAAAAAGATTGTCGGTCTGGAAGGTTACGGCATCGAAGTGACCGAGCGGGTGCCGATTGAAATTCCCCCCAACGAAAATAACATCCATTACATGACGACTAAAAAGCGGAAGATGGGTCATATCTTGGATCTTTAAAATGCAGCAGGGGCCTTGCCGCCCCGAATGAATCAAGACAAGGATGGTGCTCAAATCATGCCGAAAATTATTGAAGGAAAGTTTGTTGCCAAGGGAATGAAGTTTGCGATCGCCGCCAGCCGCTTCAACGATTTTATCAGCGGACGGTTGATCGAGGGAGCAGTGGACACGCTATGCCGGGCCGGGGCGGACGAAAAGGATATCGTGATTTTCAAGGTGCCGGGCGCTTTCGAGCTGCCGCTTACGGCCAAAAAGCTCGTGCAGACTTCCCGCTATGATGCGGTGATCTGTCTGGGTGCGGTGATCCGTGGCGCCACGCCCCACTTTGAATATGTGAGTGCCGAAGTGTCCAAGGGAATTGCCAGCGTTGGCCTGGAAGCGGGCATTCCGGTGGTCTTTGGTGTGCTGACGACCGACACGATCGAGCAGGCCATTGAACGCGCCGGCACGAAGTCCGGCAACAAGGGAGCGGATGCGGCGATGGCGGCCATCGAAATGGTCGACCTGTTCAAAAAAATGAACGTTTAGTTTCAATGAAAACGACGCAGGCGGCCCGTCGCCCGCGCGGGATAGAGGCACCGGATGCACGGCAGGAGAAGGGCGCGTGAAGTCGCCCTGCAGGTTCTTTACAGTTTGAACTTTGTAGCACTCGATGTGGAAAAAGCTCTCGAGCTTTTCTGGGGAAATTTTGTGGCGCCCCGGTCGGCCCGGGAATTCGCGGCCACTCTGGTTGAAGGCACCTGGCACCACCGCGCCGAATTGGACGAGCTGATCGCCGGTTGCTCGGACAACTGGTCGCTGGCAAGGATGTCGAAGGTCGATATCAGTATTTTGCGTATGGCTTCTTTTGAATTTCTATACCTGAACGATATTCCACCCAAAGTGACCATCAATGAAGCGGTGGATCTGGGAAAAACATTCGGCTCGGAAAATTCCGGTGCTTTCATCAACGGCATTCTCGATGCCATCAACATAAAAATCAGCGGCAAAAATGAAACTGCGTCTGACCACCCATCCCCCCGACCGGGAAGAGCATAAATGCTTGGTACTCGGTTTTTTCAGCGATGAGCGCCCTCCACGAGGGCCTTGCGGCCTTGTAGATTGGCGGCTGAACGGATTGATTTCCAGGGAAATCAGGCAGGCCCACATCGGCGGTGCGCTTCAGGAGAAAGTGGTGATTCCCAAACCGGAGCGGATAAACACGGAGATGCTCATTTTGTTCGGCGGCGGGCCGGTGACGGACCTGTCCTACAACCGGGTTTACGATGCAGCCTATGAGATGGCCAATACAGTTGACTCTCTGAAATTAAGCGATTTTTCCTTTGACCTGCCGGGTGAGGGGCGCGTTTTGCTCAGCTCATCAGGTATGTTCGAGGCTATGGTGGCAGGCTTTTTTGATTTTCTTTCCGGCGATGTCAGCAAGCTCGAGGCGATGAACATCTGTCTTGTAACCGCAAAGGAGCGCCTGCCGGAAATTGCGGACGGCATTGCCAGGTTCAACAAAAACATCCGGCATCACGGCGCGGTGGATTTCAGCCGGATGGAATCGTATCTCGCCGAGCTTTCCTAGCACGGGTTTGGGCCTGTTCATGGCCGCCGCAGCTTTCGCGTCGGATCAGTCCATATGCTCCCAGGACAGCCGGGCCGGCTGCCTGCCTAAGAGTACCATGCCGAAATGTTCGTATTTCTCCCCGGTTTTTGCATCCAGATCATGCCAGCGTGCCAGAAACTCGCGTTCACGCAGCCAGGTGCGTCGGATCGTTGCCGGGTCCTCGAACAGAAGCACATCTTTGCTGAAGCCGATGACAATGGCGTAGTGGCCGTCTTCCCAGTCGCGGCGCCAATCGTCAAGCGTCATGTAGCGGTCGGCCCAGGCCTGCACCAGCACGATGACGGGAGTGCCCGCGCCGACAAACTGCTTCACCCGGCTGAGCGGCCACTGTGTGCCGGCCTGCACCTCAAAGCCGTATTTTTGCGCGGCGGCGATCATCGCCTGCGGGGGCGTGCCGCTTTCTTCGGTGGTGCCCAGTGTTTCGATGAGCTCCTCGCGGTCCACCTCCGCACCGTAAAAAGTCATCACGTTCATAAGCGCCTGCACGCCGCAGTCGTAGTCATAGACCTGCTTGCCGATGTGCAGGTCGATCATGGTGATCTTCTCTGATTCGAGCAAAGACTGCAGCGTCGCGGCCAGCGATTCGGCGAAGGCGCGTCTCAAGTGGTTGATGCGGTGGACATCGGGTGTACCATCCGCATTTCTGAACAGTTGCTCGTTGGTTTCCTGAATGAACGCCGGCGCCCGCGCGCCGGCGCGCTTGAGGGAATTGACCGAGTGAGCCGCGCAGATGTGTCCGTGCACATGGACATATTCAGAGGCATTTACAGTCACCAGGACATCCGGAAGGCGCCGTCTGAGTTCGTCGGCGTAGGTTTCCACAATGACGTCGGGGCAGTAATACAGGGGTTTATCATCGCCGGGCATTTGTTGAAAATTCATCAGGTCGATCTGATTTTCCGCCACGCCGCGGGCGGTGATTGTGGCATGTCCGTCAAAGATCAGGCCCGCGCCCGCGGTAATGCTTTCTTCAATGCTGCGGTGAAACGGTTTTAAGTATTTGTCCGACCAGGCGGCGCGCATGGAGGGCGACGGTTCATAGGCGGGGTGATAGATCGGACGGCCGAAAACATCCCTCACCGGCACGCACTCGTCGAGATCCGCCGGGTCGCGGTTGGCATCGAGCAAAATGCTGCAATAGGGGAAGACCAGCTGGCGGTTCCCCAGAATGTCTCTAAAGTCATAGAGCCACTGCGTGAACCAGTCGACGTTTTTCAAAAGCGCCGTGAAGTCTTCCGTGAGATCTTCAAGTGAAATTTCCGGCGGAATGGCCACACCGCTGTGCGGTACCACCACTAATACGTCAGAGCCGGTCATATGAGCTCCTTTCAGGCAAAAGGGTGATTTTTTAATGCGGTTTCCCGCTCCGCGCTTTTACAGGTGGTATTTTATCCTTTTTCCCCGGCGTTGGGAATGAAAAATAAATTCAATTTTGTTTGTTGTTTAATTAGTGATTAACTGGTTTGAGCGATTTTTATAGCTTGCCGCTACAAAAGAAAGAGTTTATCGAGGTTTATGATTTTTTTATCCCGGTCCGGACATCATCGTTTTTCAGGCTGGCTGGTACTGGCGGGCGTCATGCTGGCCTACGGCAGTATCTGCGGGAATGTTACCTATTCCTTCGGCGTCTTTCTTCCTTCCATCGGCCAAACCTTTGGCTGGAGCCGGTCCATGCTTTCCTCGTCTTACACGTTTTTTCTGATGATCGGCGGCCTGCTCTCGCCTGTGGCCGGATTAACCGTGGCGCGCTTCGGTGCGAGAAAAAACATCGTTTGGGGAAATATAATTGCATCGCTGGGGCTGCTGGGTATGTCGCAGGTGAGCCAAATCTGGCACATCTACATTTTTTTCGGGATCATGTGCGGCGTGGGTATGGCTTTTTCCGAATATTTGAGCGCGACAACCGTGATCAACAACTGGTTTTTACAAAAAAGATCCCTAGCGCTGGGGTTTTTATTTGCTGCCGGCGGGGCCAGCGGATTGGTCATGCCGCCGCTTATCAGTTTTTTGATTTCTTCGCTTGGATGGCGCCAAAGCTGGGTCTGTCTGGCGGGATTTCATCTGCTTCTGGGGGTGGTGCTGGCGGGGTTCATGATCCGCAATACGCCTGAAGAGATGGGACAGTTCCGGGACAGCATGGCCCTGACCCCGGGTGTGTCCGCTACCACAGATGTTGCCGAAAGCTCCTCTCAATCCACCGTGGCGGATTGGAGCCTTCGGGATGCGCTTCTCTCACCGTTTCTATGGATCATCGTCGCCCTGTTCTCGCTGCTTTTTTTTGTTTACCTGATGCTGGTCACTCACCAGGTAGTTTATCTTCAGGATCTGGGTTACCGGCCGATGTTGTCCGCCCAGGCCCTGGGCCTGATGCTGGGTATGAGCATTCTGGGCAGAATGATAAGCGGCGTTTTGGGGTTGAGATTCGACGGCAGACACCTGGTCATGGCTTTTTTAGGCCTCATGATACTGGGTGTAGTGTCTCTGATGAATGCAAGGGAGATTGTCTTTGTTTATGCCTACTCCGTTCTCACCGGTATTGGTTTTGGCGGCTTGATCGTCATCAGGCCCAATCTCATCGGCGCGTATTTCGGCAGGACGAATTTTTCCCGGATCGTGGGATGGACTGCGCCCGTGGTAACGATCGCCAGCGCTGCTGGGCCTCTTTTTGCGGGATTCCTTTTTGACCGGACAGACGGCTATCGCCTGCCTTTTGCCATCGCCGTGGCTCTTTTATTTGGCGGTTGTGTGCTGGCATTTTTTCTGAGACCTCCCACTGTTCCAAAAGACAGTTAGTGCCGGGGACAACATATGTGTTGCCGGATTTTGCCGTCCCGGCTGAGCGATGCCTTCATGGCCCCTGCTCAGAGATGGAAAGAGCCTCCGCCGCGAACATTTGATTGATGAAGTTTATATCGATGACTTTATTCACCAGTCTTTTTCTGTCAACAAGGTCAACATAAGATTCGTCAAGGGGGTAGATCTGGGCCATTCCTCCGGTCCAGTTGGTAAATAGCCTGGCCATTTGGTCCGAGAGGAACAGGGCCAGTACATACCTGAGGGTCTCAGGGTCGAGGCCCGCAAGATCGAGCTCAGTGTATGACGGTATGTGATGGTTGTTGACAACCATGATCATCAACTCCGAGAAGTTCCAGTGCCTGAGCGCGTATCCCCCGATGAGCGCGTGGTTGATGCCGAAGAGCTGATCCTCCTCGGTAATTAAAAGATCCATCGTATATTCGCCCTCGCGACCGCGCCCTCCCGGCAGGTGGTGGGATATCTCCATAAGCAATAATTTCCCGATATCGTGAACGATGCCCAGAGTAAAGAGTGTTCCCCGGTTCAGTCCGGCAAAAAGGTCAAAAAAATGTTGCGTGCAAACACTCACCAGATTGGCATGCTTCCATAACGCCGCTGCCTTGTCTTTCATAGAGCCTGTATCAAATAGGCTGCGCATGCCTTCGCGGAACACAATATTTTTAACGTTTTGCATTCCGAGAATCATCAGTGCGTGGCTGATGGAGTCGACTTTCTGTGGCATGCCGAAATAAGAAGAATTTACCATTTTGAGTATTTTCGCGGTCATCAACGGATCGGAGGTGATGCCTTTGGACAGATCCGCCATCTGGACGGCCGGATCATTGAGATATTTCTCGAGACGCGCCTGTCGGATGCGGAATTGATCCATTCTTGCCAGATGCTCCGATACGGTTTCGAGCACTTGTGGATCAATCTGCTCGAGTGTGCGGGGTATTAAACTCATATCGTTTGCGGGCGCTTTTTCATCGAAAATCAAACTGACCCCGTTGATTAAATACTGCCGGATTTCTTTGTGGAGAACGGAGGATGCTGAAGAGCTTTGAGATGATGCCGCGGTCGTTGAAACTCTCTGAAGAGGTTTTTGTTTGGTGGTGGGGACGGATGCTGCCGCCGGCGGCCGCGATTTTTCCCCTTTTAGCGCCTTTGCCGCAAATATCAGGACAAAGATAAAGGCAAGTGCGGCAAGTATGACAATCAGAAGGACCATAGGCAATTTTTCTTAAGTCATTTTCATGTCAGTGCAGGTATAAGTCACGAAAATATGTTTTGAAACTTGCCATCACGGCCCGGTCAAGCAGCAAAGCAGAGATTGGCACCGGTTTGATTGCAACCAAAAGCTGCCTGGCAAATGGATGTCACAGGTTGCAACCGTCAATTGATGTTGCTGTCTCCGAACCTTCAATCACACTTTAGCGCATGTGGCGCGTCATTTGTTTTGGGCGACATATTTCAACGGCTTGACCATCTGCTCTTTTAGCATCTTCAGAAATTTTTTGCGAACGGGTGGAATTTTGGTCAGTATCATCATCATCATGTTCATGCGGCGTACTTTAAAGTTCTTTTGCGGAAAATCAAGATAGCCGTGCTTCTTGTAGTAGCGCCAATCGGATTGAAAGACAAAACGCAGCATGCCGTAGATCTCGTCGCGAAAAATTTTTCTCCCCCCTACCCCCAGGAAAGTCATCGGCTGAATCGGCTTCCCGCCGGGCCCGGCCAGCCGCCGGGCCAGTTCCTCCACAAGCATGTCCGTTTCGGTCGAATCGTCCGCCTCATCCGTGACGATACCCGCCAGGTCCGCCTCCTGAAACTCGGCGTATGCCTCGAGGATCTGGCGCAAATTGGGAAGCTGCGCCAGCGGGCCGGAAATCAGATAGGCGATTTGTTTGCCCGACAGTGTGGGTGTGTGCGTGTTGTAGAAGGAGCGATCGAAAAACATCTTCCAGCACGAAGAGAGGTAGCGATCGTGGATGGCACCTGCGAAAACAACAACGTCCGCTTTTTTCACTTTGTCTTCGTAAAAATTCACAAAGCCGTCTTTGTCCTGGTAATCACAGACATTATCCAGACCGCACTTGCAGCAGCCCAGACAGCCGCCTTTGATGTCCAGATCCATGAGATTCACCACATCGGCACTGCCGCCCAGGCAGGCGGCCAGTTGAGCGGCCATCACCTCGGTATTGCCCGATGGTTCTTGTCCGTCTTTGAGAATCAGGATGCGCTTGTCCTGTACAGTGATACCGGTTACGGTAGCTCCCGGAATGTAGGCGGCAGGCGGGGCGGCAAGCGGAGGATACACGCGGGCCAGAGGAGCTCTGCGTTCGAGAATATCCAGAAAGTGGCTGAAAAAAGCGAGCAGTCTCGCCCTTTCTTTCCCGCGCATCAGGTCATACATGGCGGCGGAATAGGAGCCTGCAAAATTCATCTGCAGGTCATCGCAGATGGAGTGCATATAGTTATGCGCCGTGTGGTCGAAAAAATGAATCGATGTGGACAGGCATGCTGTGTATTTTCCGGCAAATGCCGATTGGGCCCCTCTTTCAAAAATAAGCTCGATGAACCTCTTATACTGCGAGCAGACCAGAAAGAAATAAAGTGGAAACGCCCACACGACGGCATCGGCGGTTTTAACGGCCCCGATGACTTCCTGAAAGGCATTTTCATCCCGCTCGATTTTGCGGATCATCTGGGCGACGGGAAAAACCTGGAAAGAATGCCGGGGAAATTTACGCTCGGCAAAACGCACATACTGGAGGGTGACGCTCAAATCGCCTTTGGGGCTTCCGTTTAAAACAATGATGTTCATGGCGGCTTTCCCGATATTGTTCTTTTGTGTCTTCGGGGTGATTTTTTTCATACACGAAACACAGACGTCTTATTATTTGAGCATCTGAACTTTTACGTCCCTGCCGGAGATAATACTTGCAGATCAAGTATATGGAAGCGCTCAAGGCCTGTCAAGGCAATAAAGTTCACCTTCCGGCATAATGTGATTGACAAGGAAAATCCTTTCTCATATAATCGCACGCAAATGTGGTTTGGAGTCGTTTTTAACCATGTAAGTTGTGATTACTTTAAGAAAGCGGGGGAAGAGAATGAAGATATTAGTCGCATACGTGGGGGGATCGGAAATTGCCGGGAAGGTTCTGGATGTCGCAAAGCAGCATGCCAAAGCTTTTAACGCCGCTGTTTTTGTCGCCAGCTCCATGGAACGTGTCTCGGACAAGGAGCAGACGAATCTGGAAAAGGTTGAAAAACAACTGGCTTATGTAAAAGAAACCATGGATGCGGAAGGCATTCCCTGTGAAACCCATATTCTGGTGCGCGGCCTGACACCCGGTGAGGACATTGTAGAGTTCGCGGCGGACCGGAAAGTTGACGAGATTATTATCGGTATCGAAAAGAAGTCGAAGGTCGGCAAGCTCCTGTTCGGTTCCAATGCCCAGTACATTATCCTGGAATCGTCCTGCCCGGTGGTCTCCGTTAAATAAAACCAAAAGGAAGCGGCCGCCGCAAATGAACGATTCGCGGCCCTGGCTGATAAAATAAGATGCCCGCGCTCTTTCAGGAGCGCGGGCATCTTTGCTTGGCGCATCAATGCCTGGTGTTATTTCTTCCTTTTAGCCAGTTCTTCGGCCCTGAGTTCTTTGCGGAGAATTTTGCCGACCGTTGATTTGGGCAGCTCCGCGCGGAATTCGATTTCGGAAGGAAGTTTATAAACCGCGAGCTTGGTTTTGCCGTATTCAATGAGCTCTTCCGCCGTTGCTGTCTCGCCCTCTTTCAGGACGACAAACAGTTTGATGTTTTCCCCTCTTTTCTGGTCGGGGATGCCGATCGCGCAGGCCTCGAGAATTTTGGGGTGTTCAAAGTAGACCTCATCTACGTCGCGGGGATAGACGTTGAATCCGCCGGTGATGATCATGTCTTTTTTGCGGTCCACGATATAGAAATACCCGTCTTTGTCCATTGTCGCGATGTCGCCCGTGTAGCACCAGCCGTTTCTTAACAGATTGGCGGTTTCTTCGGGATTGTTCAGATAGCCTTTGGTGACCTGGGGGCCGCGGATGATGAGTTCACCTGGTTCGCCGATGGGCATGTCCACTTCTCCCTTGTCCAGGTCGACTATCCGGCATTCCGTATCCGAAACGGGCAGGCCGATGCTGCCGATTTTGCGGACTCCCTCGTAGGGGTTGGAGTGGGTGACCGGAGTTGTTTCCGTCAGGCCGTAACCTTCACAGATGACCGACCCGGCTGTTTTTTCAAATTCGTGAATAACTTCCACGGGTAGCGGAGCGCTGCCGGAGAAGAATCCTTTGAAGCTGGTCAAATCGGTTTTCTTCATGTCCGGATGATTGAGCATGCCGATAAACATGGTCGGCACCAGCGCGCCGAAGTTGGGTTTGAATTTGCCGATGGCTTCCAGAAGTGGCTGTGGCTGGGGTCTGGGAATAAGGAGGTCTCCCCATCCCTGATAAATTGAAAAGTTCATTGCGCAGGACATGCCGAAAACGTGGAAAAAAGGCAGAGCGCCGAGGTTGATGTGATATGTCCCGATAAATTTTGGAAACCAGGCGCGCAGCTGCTGCACCTGCTTGCTGATATTTCCGTGAGTCAGGATGACGCCTTTGGAAACACCGGTTGTGCCGCCTGTGTACTGATACATCGCGACATCATCGAAGGTGAGTTTTACTTTGGGCGGGTTCGGCTGGTTAGCGGCGATACATCCCTTCCATTTATATACATCCGGAGCCTGTTTCATGGGAGTGGAGGGGAGAAGGCCTTTTTTCTTACCCACCAGCGGGAACAAAAGATTGACCGGAAAGGGCAGATAGTCTCCTATGGAGGTGATGATGATCTGCTTTACTTTTGTTTTGGGGCGCAAATCGATCATACGGTTGGCAAGCAGATCGACCGTGATAAGAATTTTGGAACCGGAATCATTGAGCTGATGGCCCAGTTCGCGGTCGGAATATGTCGGGTTGTTTAAAACGACAATGGCGCCGATTTTATGAATAGCGTAATACGCAACGACGCAGGGGATCATATTGGGCAAAATAATGGCTACTGCATCGCCTTTTTTAATGCCCATGCCGGTGAGACAGGTGGCGAATCGGTCCACCATGTCTTTCAGAGCTTTGTAATTCATGGTGTAGCCCTGGAAATTCAGGGCCATGCGATCCGGACGCTCGGCTGCCACCCGTTCCAGAATGTCCGGCATGCAGATTTCTTCATACTGAATTTTTTCGGGAACACCTTTATCGTAGGACTTCAACCAGGGTTTTGATGCGTAGGTTACTTCTCCAGCCATTTCCATTTACCTCCTAAGTTAAGTTAGAACGATTTAAGTGACGCAAATTCAATAACGCTGCTGCTTTAATAGTGATTAATTCAGATTTTCCTCCTCTTTTTAAAGTATCAGATAAAAACGAAATGCGGGCCGGCCGAGTGCCGGTTTCACTTTTTGATAATAGCAATTATTTTGTTCAAAAGCTATGAAATATTCATATTTTTATCAAGTCCGGGATAGCGGGGTAAAAAACTTGACATACGGTAGTTATTAAATAATATTGCCGCCGGGAGCAGGGTGCGTTAATTTCCGGTGTGTCCCGGGCAGCTGATTTCTATCAGAGTCTGAAGCTCGACGTATACGCGGCCAAACCGGTCAGCCCTGCAGCCGCGATTTGTCACGGCATTTATTCATCTATGAGCATTTTCGATCTCCATGTGCATACGCGCCGCTACTCCGGCTGTTCATTCATTCAGTATGAGGATGTTATTGACCAGGCGGTTGCAGCAGGTATCGACGGTCTGGCGCTTACTGAACACGGCATGCGCTGGCCGGATGAGGAATTTGAAAAATTACGGCTGGCGGCCGCCGGCATGGGAATTGTCCTGATCAACGGCCAGGAGATTCACGCCCGCGACGCTCAGGGGCGCTCCGAAGGGGAATATCTCATCTTCGGTTTGACTCGAAGTCTGACCCGGACAAAAACAGCGGTCAAGCTTATCGAAACTGCCCATAAAGAGGGTGGCGTCGTCATTGCCGCCCATCCCTATAAATTGTCCCGCGGCGGCCGCTCACACTATTACGGGGCGGGCGATCTAATTTATAAGTTAAAACTCGACGGCATCGAGCTTTACCACCCGGATCACTCCGAAACCGCGATGCGTAAGGTGCAAAAGGCAATGGAGTTGTTGAATATTCCGGGAACCGGCGGCAGCGATGCGCACAAGATTCTCAATATCGGTTCTTATGTCACCATTTTTCAAAATATTGTGGCAAATGAAGGCGATTTCTTAAGAGAAATCCGCGCAGGCAGACTCCGTGGAGCAAAGGCGGAAACAGCTTGTTGTTAATGACGGTTGAACTAAAGCTTGTAGCGCGCGAGACTTCTTTCAACAGGTTTTTGACTCGTTCTTTGCCGCTTCCAACCGGGAAAATGAGGCAAAGGGATAATGACGAAAATTCGGTGATTAAAAATCATTTTCATTATACGGATTTTTCTGTTTGACCGGTAATAATGAAACAACGAGAGGCGAGCTGATAAAGCGCCTCTCGTTGTTGTTTCGGTTTATTCCCCGGTGAAATTAGGTTCGCGTTTCTGGAGGAAGGCGGTCATTCCTTCGACCGCGTCTTTGCTGGCGCCCAGTCTGGCGGACCAGGCCTGATCCAGCTTAAGCCCCTCATCAAAACCCTTGTCCAGACCGACGCTCATGCCTTCGAGGACCGCGGCCACGGCCAGCGGGGGACGTTTTGTCAGCGCCTGAGCCAGAGCGTTCGCCTCGGCCATCAAATCAGCGGCGGGGACCACTTTATCGACCAGACCGCAGGCGAGAGCTTCTGCAGGTGTCAGTCTTTTGCTGAAGAGAATCATGTCGAGAGCCTTGGATTTTCCCAGCAGACGCGGCAATCTCTGAATGCCTCCCCAGCCGGGTGTGATGCCCAGATTGACTTCCGGCAGCCCGATGAACGCTTTGGGGTTGTCCGTCATAATGCGGAAATGGCAGGCGATGGCTGTTTCGCAGCCTCCGCCGAGAGCATGTCCGTTGATAGCGGCGATGTAAGGTTTTTTGGAGCGTGAGATGGCGTTCATAATTTCATTGCCGTTGGGCCCCTTGGCGATATTGGCGATGTCGGAGACATCCATTCCCGCGGAAAATCCCTTGTCCCCTGCGCCGGTGATGATCACGGCACGCGTTTCTTTGCTTTCTTCAATGTTTTGCACCGCCAGGAAAAACTCCTCCCGGATGCCCAGATTGACGGAGTTCATCGGTGGCCTGTTGAGGGTGATGGTTGTTACGAAATCTTTGGTCGACACGATAATGTTCTGAAATTCCATTTTGATCCTCCTTTTCGGTTTTTGGTCAATGAATCTTATTACTCCGGCAATTAAAGATGTTAATGTCAGGCGGCATAGGCAACTTTCGGATGCTTGAAGTAATTACGAACCTGGGCAGGTCTTTTAATGAGCGTTTTCATAAAGGAACGGGTTTTCGATTCCAGGTCTTTGTGATCACGGATAGGTTCTCCTGAATGAACAAATGTCTTCAAGTTACCGTTGAGATACTCATCCGGGTTTAATTCCGGGGAATAGGAAGGTAGATAAAATACTTCAATTTGCGCCTCGTGATCTGCCAACCATTGTTTGACAATTTTACTATGATGAACAGGAAGATTGTCCA
>Ga0255347_1001562_pt1 | contig 35859 bp, 25 predicted proteins | sample wastewater_treat_2_FD_192479 | JGI IMG/M metagenome (GOLD analysis project Ga0255347, IMG submission 192479) | Wastewater microbial communities from Lulu Island WWTP, Vancouver, Canada - plant24 | ecosystem: Engineered > WWTP > Wastewater > Unclassified | place: Canada: Vancouver, British... | reverse complement strand
AACACATGCTCGTTCAGCAATGCCGAGAGCGTTTCCCACTGGTTGTCGGTCAGGTCGGTGTCATATCGATGTCGTTCCATACTGAGCCTCCAAGGTTGGGTGGTCTGATGCCACCCTACCTTGCCTCGGTCGGCTCCATTTGTCCAGTGACCATTGACTATTTCTCGAATTCATAGTTCCAAAACAGGCTCTGAGTACGGCAGTCCAACTTTTGGTGTTCAGGACAGTTCCATCAGGCAATCGTAATGATGCCACCCCTTTTCCCGTGGCATCGGTGATCGTATGGAGGTCCACAAAGACCATCCCGGGTGGGATCTGAGATGGTCTAGATGTTGGAATTTGCCCATCCCCGGCAGGGTTGACTGGACACGTTGCCCTCAGACTGGCGACATCTTTCTGGAGAGTGGCAATAGTGTTCTCCAGTTCGTTTATTTTTTGCGCGAGAATGTCTATGGTCTCACCTTCCGGCCAGAACTGCGCGGCATCGAGGTGTTGCACGAGATAAGCTGCACAAGCAACCGGATCATCGGTTTCAATGTTGATGGTCTTGGCAGGCGAAACGTTTCTCGGCTGAAAAGTGTCGAAATGTGACCAGACTATACCATCGGTCAAGAAAACTTCATTGAGTCTGCCCTGGAAGGCATACGACACCAAACTCATGATGAGATTGGGTTGGTTAAGATTTGTTCCAAGCGATTTTGCTTCAACCACAACTTTTGGCTCTTTGTTGTAGTCAAAAAGTGCGTAATCGGCCTTTACCTGCCCCAGCGTCTTCTCGACCTCGACCATGTTTGTGTTGGCTGTATCCCATCCAAGTGCTCTCAGGACAGGATCGATAAGCGCAGCTCGCGTTGCTGCTTCGTTCCTTGTCAAGGTTTCCTGGTAATGCTTCGCAGCGTCTTTGACTTGAGAAAGTACATCAGACAGATTACTCAGAGGGCTCTGAAATCGCATAGAAGAACTCCACATGGTAAGAGGAGGTTGAGCATTCATCAAACAATCGTTTGAGCATCACTTGCTGACTGCTGACCACCAGCCAGCACCTCATTGAGCCTTGGATTTGCCTGTTTCCATTTTGGCCTTTGCCTCCCCGAAGCCCTGGTCGGCCGCCTTCTGATACCATTTTGCGGCCTCGGCCTGATCCTTCGGAACGCTCAGCCCTTGTTCATACATAAGCCCGAGCTGAAACTGCGCTTTGGGCAAACCTTGATCAGCCGCTCTGCGGAGCCATTTTACTGCCTCGGGATAGTTCTGGGGAACGCCCTTATCCCCCAGGTACAGCATGCCAAGATTGCATTGGCCCCAGGGATCTCCCTGATCCGCCGCTTTCTGGTACCACTTAAGGGCCCCGGCCCCGTCCGGTTCAACGCCAATCCCCTTTTCATATATGATGCCGAGGTTGTTCAGGGCCTTGGCGAAGCCCTGCGCCGCAGCTTTTTCAAACCACTTCAGAGCTTCGTTGGTATCCTTGGTCACTCCCTGTCCCTCCCGGTACATCCAACCGAGGGTATTTTGAGCTTTTGCGTCGCCCTGGTCCGCCAACGGCTGCAATTCCTTGAGAGCGGCGGCGTAGTCGGCGTTCTTGTAAGCCGCCATGGCCGCCTCGTAATCCGCCCAAGCCGCTGTCGATAGTGACAGAAGAAAAAACATGACAACCAGAACGCGTTTCATAAAAGGCCTCCTTTTGTCACATGGACACATTTGATCACGCCTTTCGCCTCGCCCTTCTCCGCTTCTCACCCCTCACGCCTAACCCCTCACTCCGCACTCACAACTCCAAACTATAATTCCCCGCCAGAAAAGCCTTGGCGATCGTCTCCACGGCCGCTTCGCTGCGCATGAGCATGTCCATCTGGCGGGTGAACTGTAGCAATCGGCCCATGGTATCCAGGCGTTCTTCTATTAGATCACGTTCGAAGCGTAGAAAACGGGCACTAACCCGGTCGCCGGTAACGTCTACGAGGAAGCCGAGCTCTTCCAGGATGCGCCCGATCGAGCGGACTCGCCGGTTTCGGCGGACGTCATCGGCGGCTCCCCCTTTGAACGAGAAGGTGATGTAGTTGTTGTTGATGGTCTGGCCGCAATAGGCATCGAGGATCGCGTAATGGTAACCCACGCGCGAGCTGAAATTGAGGTATTTATCGGAGATGATCGCGTAACTTCGGTCGCCGAAGCGCTCGGAACCATAGCCGGGAGAGAGCATCTGCTCACTCATCACCGAAAAGAAGCCCTTGAGCTCGACCGGCCGGGGTTGGGTATGGCGAACGCCTTCGTGGAGCATGCCTTTGAGGAGCGCCTTGAAAGGGGCGGAGATCACCTTCTCCACCGGCACCCTTCGTACTCCTTCATGGGTATCGGCCAGGCCCCCTCCCAGATCGATGATGCAGAGGTCGAGCGGGATGGGGGCAACCAGGCTGACACTGCACCCGGTCACATCCGAGACCTGATCACTGAGCTGAAACATGTGGTGATAGGAGAATTCGTGGACCAGCCGCATGATATCGTGCAGGGATCGGCAGTTTTCCGGCGTAAAATCCGGCGCCTTGGGGTCGAGCAGGCGCAGCGGGACGATCAGGTCGGCGATACGCTTGAGGGTCTGGTAGACGGGAGTATCCCTGACGCCGGTTTGCCGCGAGGTCTGCAGTTTGAGCAGGTCCGCTACTTTCCCGGCGTAGACTCTTCCTGAGTAGGCGTCCACCGTGATTTCCGTGCCGTTGGGGATGGTCGCCGTGGCGTCTTTGAGGCCGACGATGGTGGGGACGGAGAACTCCCGCGTGAGTGAGGCCATGTGGCCGCTGACACTGCCGGAATCGGTGATAATGGCTTGAGCCCTGGGCATGACCATTACAAATTTGGGTGAGGAATGCCTGGAAAGCAGGACGGCCCCCTGGGGGAAAGTCATGAGGTCGTCATCGCTGCCGACCAGGAACGCCGGACCGAACCCCACGCCGGGGGAGGCGACCGCACCGCCTTCGAGAAGCAGGGGATAGTCCGCCATCAGGGGGGTAGTTCGCCCCGTATTGGCGTCGTCACGGTTGCTGAGCATCAAGGGCCTGGTTTGGAGGATGATGATCCGGCCATGTCGATCGAGGGCCCATTCGGTGTCCTGCGGGTGGCCGTAGTGCCTTTCCAGCGCCAGCGAGTATTCGGCAAGGGTCTTGATTTGTTCCTCGGTGAGACACGGCCGGTCTCGATCTTCTTCGGGGACGGGGACTTCCAACAACCCACCCTCCGGGCGGCTCACCAACTGGACGGGCTTGGTGGAAATCTTCGATTCGAGAATGGTTAAAGGATCGGTCTTGGCGACGGTGTAAGTGTCCGGGGTGATGACGCCGTCCACCGCGTACGGTCCAAGACCCCAAACCGCGTTGATGATGATGTTTTCTTCGAGGAGATTGAACGGATGATGCGAATAGACCACGCCACTGGCGACCGAGTCGACCATTTGCAGGCAGGCCACGCTCATCGCGGCACTTTCGTGGGAGATGCCCTTGCTCAGCCGATAGGAGATGGCGCGGGGCGTAAACAGGCTGGCCAGGACGAACTTGTAGGTCCTCGCGAGCTTGTCGCGGGGGACGTTGAGCACGGAAAGGTACTGGCCGGCAAAGGAAAGTTCACTATCCTCACCGATAGCACTGCTTCGCAGGGAGACTTGGCGGGAAAAATCGTCCCCGATGGCTGCTTTGATTCGTTCGACCATCTGATCGTAGGCAGCAAGGATGGCCTCCTCGAGTTCGGCGGGGAGAGGCGCAGCGATGATGAGTCGCTGGATTTCCTCACTGGCCATGGTAATCGTCTCGGGAACGTTGGGGTCGATCTCCATCTTCACTTTATTGATGTCATCGATCAGGTCGTTTGCTTTCAGGAAAAGATCAAAGGCATGAGTGGTGACGGCAAACCCCTCGGGGATGGGGAGTCCTACCCGGCTGAGGACTTCGCCGAGGTTGGCGTTCTTTCCGCCCACCCAGTCGACCATCTCCCGGCTGATTTGGAAGTAGGGGAGAATCGACTCGTGAATTGAGCTCTCTTTGCGCTTCTCCAGCTCTCCCTTGATGTGCAGGTTGATCTCATCGAGTGCGTTCATGAGCGTCGGGTAACGGTCGCGCGAGATGGCGTTCAAGCTCTGGATCATCCGCATGGTGTGAAAGATGGCCCGCGCCGATTGGGAGCGTACATAGCTCATCCCGAAAACCCGATGGCCCCGGAGCTTGTCTTCCATATCCACCATGATTTTTGACAGTTCCGAGTTTGAGTCGAGAAGCTCCTTGAAGCGTTCGTATTTGAAGCGAAAGGCGCTGTAGGCCTGGTCCCTCGAGGGCTTTTGGCTCCTGGCGCGGAACCACTGCAGCGGGTTGAGCTTATTGAGCATGGTGCCCCTTTATCCCTTTTGATGGCATCGCTCAAGCTGGTGCCGGAGCGGCGGAGCGGTTGGTGCTGGCCGCCTCCACATTAAACCATACTTGCAGCCCAATTGCGACTAGTACAGCGCAGCATAAGTTTAAACCGCCTAGGGCAGGTGTCTTGCAGTTCCCTTTACCGTTGCGTTTCATGTTCATTCAACGCAACTACGGAGAGCATCAGCCCTAAAGCGAGGATGGTAGATGGTAGGTTGCGTTGAGAGGAGCGAAACGCAACATGTGTAAGGGTGCCGAGCTATCGCCGCGCTGTAATTAGGGACTCTTATGGGCGAAGCGGTGAAGGGGCGAAGCGGTGGGGTTCGCGAGCATGCTTGCTGCTACTCGCAACTCACCACTCACAGGTGTTCAGAGCAGGAAATGGCTTGCAAAGACATGGGCTTGCGGCTATGATTCCGCGACTGATAATTCATAGTGATCCCGTTTCGGCGGGACCGTGGGGGTTAGATGAGCCGTGAAGTGAGCACCGCAGCTGATCCTGACCTGCCCACCGAGGAGCTGCACAAGAAGTCTTACTCCAGCCTCTATCGGCGTTTCATCCTGCTCACCCTGATCTGTTCCGTGCTGCCGCTCCTTGTGGTTGGATGGGTGATTTATTCCAACTACTCCAGCTTCGCCTACTCGCGCATGGAGGAGTTCTTCTACCGGCGGGTCGAGTACAACCGGAAGCTGATCGAGCTGTTCTTGAAGGAACGTACCAATGACCTCCAGTTGATGGCCGCAACCCATTCCGTCAACTACCTGGGAGATCGCTCAAACCTGCAGCGGCTCCTCGAGAAACTGAACCAGGAAGAAGCGTATTTCATAGACCTTGGGCTCATCAACGAAGAGGGCAAGCATGTCGCCTATATCGGGCTCTTTGACTTGATGGACAAGAATTATTCACAGACCTTCTGGTTCAAGGCGCTCACGGCCAAAGGGGGATTCTACGTCAGTGACATGTTCATGGGTTATCGCAAGACCCCGCACTTCATCATCGGCATCCTGTGGTCGGATGGCAACAAGAAGTGGATCTTGCGCGCCACCATCGAAAACGAGTTCCTGGACTCGCTCATCGGTAATGTCAAACTGGGCGAAACCGGCGAAGTATTCCTCGTGAACCGGGAAGGTATCTATCAAACCAGCCCCCGCTTCGGCGGCAAAATCATGGACAAGTCGTTGCTGCCCATAGACAGCTTTGAGGGCGAGGGCGGAGTCCGCATCCTGGAACCGGGGGAGAGCCGTGCCTACAAGAAACAGCCGTCTCAGGTGGTGGGTTATGCGTGGCTTAAGGAACCCAATTGGGTGCTGGTGGTCAAGCAGGACTATGCGGAAGCGTTCAGTGATGTGAATCATGCCAACACCCTGGCACTCGTCTTTCTTCACCTGAGCATTCTGGCGATCCTGGTCGTCTCGTTCCTGACGACCAAGCATATGATCGGAGTAGTCCGCAAGCGGGATGAGGAGGCTAACTTTCTGAACCGGCAGCTCATGCAGGCCAGCAAACTGGCCTCCCTTGGCGAACTGGCAGCCGGAGTGGCGCACGAAATCAACAATCCGCTGGCCATCATTCTCACGGAAAGCCAGCTCGTTCGGGATGTTATCGGGGATTATCCCGATTTTGACCGTGAGTTCAAGACGGAATTGACTAACTCGCTGTCGCAGATCGAGGACCAAGTGCAACGCTGCAACCAGATCACCCACAATTTACTGCGCTTCTCGCGCCGCAGCCAGGCAGTCCCGGGATTGGTGGATGTCAACGCCTGCCTCGAAGAGGTGGTGGTACTACTCGAGAGAAGGGGCATAACGAGCGGGGTGGAGTTCGTGATCGATCTGGACAAGGACCTTCCCCAACTCATGACGCATCCCTCGCAATTGCAGCAAGTATTCGTGAATCTCATCGCCAATGCTATTGACGCCCATGAGGGCAAGCCGCACGGAACCATCCAGATTCGTACCCGGGCCAATGAAACGGAGCGGGGTGCCGAGATCATGATCGCCGATACGGGTTCCGGCATCCCTCAGGAGATTATCGACAAAGTCTTTGATCCCTTTTTTACTACCAAGCCCGTCGGCAAAGGGACGGGGCTGGGGCTTTCCATATCCTATAAGATTATTAAAGACCTGGGGGGAACGATCACCGTTCTGAGTGAAGTGGACAAGGGTACGGAATTCAAGATTTTCCTCCCGTTCGGGTCAGCAAAAACTGGAGAGGGTCCTGCGGATGACAGTCGCGAAAGAATCTGAGGAGAAGCACGCAAGGGTTTTACTGGTTGACGACGAGGTGGTCTTCACCACGAATATGTCAAAAATCCTGTCCCGGCGAGGATTCGAGGTAAGGGCCGTCAACGACGGGGAGAGTGCAATTGAGGCCATCGAGGATGAGGAATACGATGTGGTCGTCCTGGACCTGCGGATGCCGGGGATGGACGGAATTGCGGCGCTCAAGGTGATGAAACGGAAACGCCCGCTGCTGGAGGTCATCATTCTCACCGGCCATGGTTCGGTGGAGTCAGGGATTCAGGGAATGAATCTGGGAGCGTTCGATTATGCGATGAAGCCGATTCAGATCAATGAGCTTCAGGAGAAGATTGAAGAAGCTTTCGCGAGGAAATTGCTTCAGGAAAAGATGGCCCGGAAGAGTGAGAGAGGCAGCCATTAATGTCGGTAACGTCAGGCCTCCTGATGATTGAGGACCCGGCCTCCGGCCGTGGCTAGGGGCCGGGATCGCGGTTTGGTAACCTTTGTCGCTGCGGCAACGACCTCTCCGTCCAGCCCCCGGCTGTCGGTTTGCCGCCTTGTTGTCGATCTCCTGAAAGGGCTGAGGCTCCGCAAGGTCTTCCAAGAACTCTTCGGGGTAGCAAAGGTATCCTGCCAATCGCCGGGAAGCTTCTTCCGGCACAACGACAAAATGCTGGGATTGAAAGCAAACAAAACGATTCGGCGCTTGACCGGCAGTGCCGGAGCGAGCGGGAGGGCAGCGAGAGAGGCCTCCTGCCTGGAATTCTGCCTCGAGGAAAAGGAAGATGAGCAGACATCCAGGTCTTAGCAGGAAGTTCATTATCGGTGTTTCAGCCATCACCCTGGTGGTTCTGGTGACCGGTCTCATCCTGACGCTGTGGGTTGGGCAGGTGCTGCGCGAGGTGGTGACCGACCAGTTCAATGACCAGCAGCTGTCAGTGGCACGGGGGGCGAAACATCTCGTAGAACGCGAACTGAACGAATTGAGAAAGACCCTGGTCGCGCTTGCCCGGAATCTCGCTGAGAGCCCGGGGACTTCTTCCACGTTTTCGGACGCGGAGCTCAAGCTGTTCAGCCAGATTGTCCTGAATGGGGTCCGGAAGGTCGAGTTGATCGACGTCAAGTCCCGGAAGAAATGGGTCTATCTGTCCTATCGTCGAACGGCCATGGAGGAACGGCTGGACGAAGAAGCCCTGCCGGATATCCCCCCTGGTTTTTTTGCGGAAGAGAGTGTCTGGACCTCCCTGCCCGTGATCAAGGGCTCGGATGTCTCCATGACGCTCGTCGCTTCCATCCCCAGGGATTTGTCGCGGTTGGTGCTCTTTGACGTGAATATTTCCTGGTTTCTGGAGCCTTACCTGAAGAATCTGCGGTCCGGGAAGACAGGCTACGCCTGGGTCATGGACAATCGAGGGATTTTCCTCTTTCACCCCAACCTGAGTTTTATTGGCACCGAAGCATTCCTGATGCGGAAGGGGCCGTTTCCCGAGCAATTCTTCCCCAAAATCAACCAGGTTCAACGGGATCGGGTGCTGGAGGGTCTTGAAGGAACCGGGTCTTACGTCTACGGCTGGCATCGGGGGATCACCGGGGAGATGGAGAAGCTGATTGCCTACACCCCCATCCGGGTTTCCAATCGCCCCTCACAGACCTGGTCGGTCGCCGTCGTGGCACCGGTATTCGAGATCGAAGACGAGGTGCGGAAGAACCAGTACTGGCAGCTGCTATTCCTGGGACTGGTGATCGGCGTCGTGCTGCTCGCTTCCGCGGTCGTGCTGGTTGTGGAGACTCGCTGGTCTCGCACCCTCGAAAAACAGGTGGTGCTCCGCACCGAGGCCTTGAAGCGCTCGGAAGAGAACTACCGGTCGCTGGTCGAGAGCGCCGAGGACTTTATCTTCACGCTCGACCGGCAGGGTTATTTTCTGTCGGTGAACAGTTTTACAGCAAAGTTCCTGGGATGCAGTGCCGAGGCGCTGGTTGGCCGGGGTTTTCATACGGTGTTCGAAGACGAAGTGGCGGAACCCATGGTCCATCGGGCGCGATTGGTGTTTGAAGCGGGCAAGAGCATTCCCTACGAATTCGAAATGAAGACCCGAGCTCACCCAATCTGGCTCAGTGCCAACCTGATGCCGCTGCGAAACGAAACCGGAGAAATCAGTGCCGTGCTGTGCATCGCACGAAATATCACCGAGAGCAAGAAGCTGGAAAAGCAGCTCATCAGCACCGAAAAGCTGGCTTCTCTGGGCACACTGGCAGCGGGCGTCGCTCACGAAATCAACAATCCCCTGGGAGTGATCCTCGGGTTCTGCGACCTGCTCATTCGCAAGAAGGAACCCGGGTCGCAGGAATATGAGGATCTGAAGGTCATCGAACGTCAGGGCTTCTACTGCAAGGAAATTACCGAAAACCTCCTGGGCTTTGCGCGCCTCAATGTTTCCGAGGATGATCTGGTCGATATCGAAGACAGTCTTGCGGAAATCATCAAGATCGGACGCCATGCTATGGAAATGAAGGGAATCCACCTGGTGAAGGAATGCTGTGATGATCTTGCGCCCGTTCGCGGCGACCCGCGCCAGCTCCAGCAGGTATTCATGAATATGATCACCAACGCGGTTGCCGCCATGGAGAACGGCGGGACGCTGACCATCCGGACCGGGATGGAAAGGGGAAAGCGAAGAGCCGTGGTTCAGATTGAAGACGACGGGGTCGGGATTTCTCCCGAGAACCTCGAGCGGATCTATGATCCGTTCTTCACCACCAAGCCGGAGGGTGAGGGTACTGGTTTGGGTCTGTTCGTCAGTTATGGAATCATCAGCAAGTATGGTGGGATCATTGAGTGCGAGAGTCACACCGCAAATGCTCCGGGACAGAAGAGCGGCACAACTTTCACGATAAAGCTGCCGATCTGGGTGAGGGGTGAATCATGACCGGCAAGATTCTGATTGTGGACGATAAACCTGACATGCTCCTACTGCTCAAGCGGATCATCACTGAAGAAACCGACCACGAGGTGGTAACGGAACTGAATCCGGAGAAGGCTTTGAACCTGATTCGCGAGCGGCCCTTCGATCTGATCATCACCGATCTCAAGATGCCCAAGATCGACGGCATTTCGCTCCTGGAAGAGGCAAAGAAGATCGACCCCCAGATCTCCGTGGTCATCATGACCGCCTATGCGACCATTGAAACAGCGGTGGAAGCAACCCAAAAAGGCGCCTACGACTACATTACCAAACCATTCCGAAGAGAACGGATTCTGCTGACCATCGAGAAAATCCTGAAATGGCGGCAGGTGACCAGTGAAAATCAGTCGCTGCGGGAAGCATTGGCTCGCAAGGACGGCTTTGCCAACCTGATCGGGTCTTCACCGCTGATGACAAACATTTTCGATCGAGTCCGGAGGATTGCCCCGAGTACGGCCACCGTCCTCATAACCGGGCCGAGCGGCACCGGCAAGGAACTGCTCGCCCGCGCCATCCATCTCTTCAGTTCCCGCAGCACTCGCAAACTGGTTACCATTAACTGCACGGCCATTCCCGAGACCATCCTCGAAAGTGAGCTGTTCGGCCATGTAAAGGGAGCATTTACGGGAGCCTGGAAAGACAAAAGGGGCCTGGTGGACGAAGCTGAAGGGGGGACCCTGTTCCTGGACGAAATCGGTGATCTGAGCCCCCTCCTCCAGACCAAACTGTTGCGACTGCTGCAGGAAGGGGAGTTTAAACCGGTTGGCAGCGTAGTAACCAAGAAAGCGGACCTGAGGTTTATCGCCGCCACCAACCACGATCTCCTGGCTGATATTGCCGCCCGCCGCTTTCGGGAGGACCTCTACTATCGTCTGAATGTCATCCATTTTGAGCTGCCTTCCCTGAAGGAGCGAAGGTCCGATATTCCCCTGCTGGCCTTCCATTTCCTGGAAAAATACGCCCGGATTAACAAGAAGGACATCAGGGATATATCACCCGAAGCCATTCGCGCCCTGGGTGCCCAGGAATTTCCCGGAAACGTTCGGGAACTGGAAAACATCATCGAGCGAGGCGTCATCTACTGCCGGGGAAGTATCTTGACCGAGAGCGATCTGCAGCTCGTGGTCGAGGAGGACGCGGATGCCGGGGAAACCGAAGAGAATCTGGGACAAATGTCGTTTCGGGACGCCAAGGAGCGGATGACCCATCTTTTTCACCGAAAGTACATCGAGGCGCTGCTGCGGGACAACCAGGGCAACATCAGCCGGGCGGCCGAGAAGGCAGGGATCCAGCGGCAATATCTCCATCGTCTGATGAAGGAAACCGGCATCGTCACTGAAATTTTCAGGCAGAAGGAAGATTAGGTCGACATTCACGGCTACTTGTAGAACTCTTCCCAGGTCCCGTCACCCATACCCTGCTAGAGAGCATCCACCTGCAGCCCCATTTTCTCCAGGGCGTCCTTGAGGCGAATCATGCCCACGGTTCGCTCGTTCGTGACCACGGCGATCTGCTGCACATTGTTCTTCGCCATCAGCTCGATGGCACGGACGAGGGGGTCCTCCAGCTTTACCCTGGGAGACTCCGCCAGGTTGGGGGAGGGGGGCTTGATGATCTCGAGGACGCGGATGGGCCTCATGGCAACCTTTCCCGCCTATCCCAGGGACTTCCAATATTTCTTGTGAGCTTCGATCACCCGCCGCAGGGCCGGAATGCGCTGGGGAGCCGACGACCGGATTCGTTCGAGTCGTGACGGCTCCAGCGTGTTGATATCCGACAGTTCCTGGAGGGTCCGCAGGGTGCATTCTTCGACGCAACCGACGTTATAGCCGCCTTCCAGGACGTAGATGAGTTTGCCGTCGCAGACCTGGTCGGCGATTTCTTTTAGAAAGAAAGCCATAAGGGCATAGCCTTCCGCAGTGCCGTTCATCTTGGTGAGCCGATCGGCCCGGCACAGATCAAAACCACAGGAAACGAGCAGCGCCTCGGGCTCGTATTCCTCGGCCACCGGCCGAATGATGCCGTATATTGCCTGCGCAAAATCGCCATCCCCCGACCCTTTGGCCATGGGAATGTTAACGGTGAAGCCCTCCCCGCAACCGGTTCCGACTTCAGCGAGACTGCCGGTTCCGGGATAGGATGGGAACTCGTGAAGGGAGGCGTACAGCACGGTGTTGGTATGGTAGAAGACCGCCTGTGTGCCATTGCCGTGGTGGGCGTCGATATCGACGATCATGATTCTTTCAAGGCCGTAGACCCGCTCCAGGTATCGAGCGCCGAGGGCGGTGTTGTTGAACAGGCAAAACCCCATGGCTTTATCGGGTTCGGCATGGTGCCCGGGGGGGCGGACAAAGGCGAACCCGCGCCGACTATCACCGTTCCAGATTTCATCGAGCAGGTTGAAAACTCCGCCCACCGCCAGCCGGGCGATCTCAAACGACCTCGGGGTGGTCTGGGTATCCAGGTCGAGAGAAACGATCTCTTTCCCGGACGTGCGCGCAATTCGCTCGATGTGGCTGCGAGTATGCACCCACGCCAGTTCCTCATCGCTGGCCGGGCGGGCTGGAACCGCTTTCCATTTCTCTGCCACCGCATTGTTTTGAAGCGCGGCCGCGACCGCACGAATCCGCTGGGGGCTTTCCATGTGGAAGATCCCTTGCAGGTGTTCGGTAAAGAGCAGGTCGTGAACGACGGCCACGAGTCGTTCGCCGGTTTCCGGCAGTTCCTTGGGAAAACGAAGGTTGGAGAATTCGGAGGCGATCCGGAGCAATTCACCGGCTTCCGGGATTCGGCTGCGGTACTTCAACAAGGCCTCAGCCGCGGCTTTCGCCAATACCGCATGGTGCCGGGACAGCATGCTCCGGCGGGCAGCCCGGAGGGTCGGTCGGCGGATGGGGTCTTTCTCGCTGCCGGAGCGGACCTTCGCAAGGGCCTTGAGCTGTTTTCGGAGATGAGTGGCAATTTCCTCCAGCACCTTGGTGGGCAGGTCCGGGGTACCTTCGGCCATACCGACAAGACTATCGAGCAAATAGCCCCTGGGGGTTCTCAGAGTGTAACTGAAGGTTCCGCGTGCCTGAAACCCGATTGCCTGATAAAAGCGAATGGCGCCTGACTCTGAGTCGAGCACTATTTCCCGGACCCGGGGGAAGCTGGTTTTCCACAAGAGCCAGGTGCCTGCCACCAGAAAACTCCCCGCGCCGTGCACGCGTCGCCCGACCAACGCCGGAATCCGCCCCTGTACCGTTGCCAGATACCCAACTTCCAGAGCGCGATAAAAGAGGCGTACTTTCATGTTGAGATAGATCAATCCGGCAAGGTGGCCATGGACAATGCAGGCAAACAGACGGTTGGCGTTGCCCCGGATGAGGGTATTGAGCAGGAACCGAATGGAGAAAAACTCCAGATTCAATTCTGCAGCCTGTTCGAGGGCCTTCCTGCAATAGGGAAAGACAACGAAGAGCGCCGGCGTATCGGTTCCAATACAACCGCCAAAGAGTGGGCTCTCAGAGCCTTCTTCACTGAAACGGTGACGAAGGTCTGGTTCGTTGCCCGTTTCAGCTTTCAGCTGCGCCAGGCGCTCCCTCAGAAGTTCTGTGCGGCTGATGACGGCAGCCTGCCGCCCCTCCACGTTGGCGGTGGATGGCGCCGAATGATGCCTGTCGAGCTGATCGAGCGCCCGTTCAAGCTCATAGTCCACCAGGAAGCGGAGACCGGCGGCCCGGACCTCCTCGGCGGCCGTCCGGTAGGAGAGGCCGGTCCCGGCATCCAGAACCTCCCGTCTTTTTCTCATTTCGCCGTATTTGATCAGCATTTGCTGTTCAATCGGAAGATGACCATGGTTGATGAAGAGGAACCGCCGCACGGTCAGGATTTCATCTCGGAACCGGAAACGGAAATCACCGTTTTCGGCAATTGCCTGGTCCGGTGGAAGGGTGGTAATGCGCCCGACTCCCAGCAGTTCGTCCAGGGAGTAGCCGACCTCGGGAGACCTTGAGGTGATCTCGTCGATGGCTTGCTTGATGTGTTCCCTCTTGATCATGTTACGATTCAGCTGTCGTGCCGGGAATCCGCTGCGCTTTCAAACGCAGGGGAAGCGTAACGGTGACCACTGTGCCTTTTCCCAAAGCAGATTGGATGGTAATTTCCCCGTCAAGTTTTTCCAGGATTTGTCGGCAGAGTGGCAGCCCGAGGCCAGTGCCCTGAGAGCGAGTGGTCCAGAGCGGTTCAAAGATCCGTTTCAGATCGGCCGCTGATATCCCCGGACCGTTGTCGCTGACGGTGACGGCAAGGCCGTTCTCAACCACTTCGGAGGTGAGGGTGATTTCGCCGTCTTTATCAATGGCCTCCACCGCATTGATGACGATATTCAGGAACACCTGACGCAGCTTGGAAGAGTCGCTCCGGACCGTGGGCAGGTCCGCCTGGAACACCCGCCGAACGCTTATGCTGCGGAACAGCAGCTCGCGGTCGAGGATCTGGAACAGGTCATCAAGCAGCTTGTGAACGTCGACCTCGATGATGAGAGGCGATTGGGGCTCGATGTAGCGGAGAAATCGCTCCACCGCCTGTTGTCCCCGTTGCACCTCGGACCGGACCACGGCAATACTGCTCTGAAGATCGGGGGAAGTCGACACCTCCGGTTCTTCCGCCATGACCATGGCAGTTGTGTCGATGTTACCCAGGATATCCTTGATGTCCCGGAAATAACCCATGGAGAGCTCCATGGAGGAAGCCATGTAGCTTGCCCGGCGAAGCTGGCGGTCGAGCGCCTTGAGACTGCTGGTCTTGGCTTCAAGTCGGAAGGCGAGATCGTTGCCGGTGAGCAGCACGAGGCCTACAATGGGGATAGCCAGGAGGACAAACACCAGCAGAGCAAACAGGTAGACCCGTTTGGAAAGACCCGGCAGATCGCTTCGAGCGACCTGGATGACATTGAGCCAGGGTGCTCGTTCCTGCCACACCTTCAGCAAACAAACCCCCGCCGATTCCTCCATCCGGATGCCGTCAAACCTTCCAAGGTCCTGGACGGGGGACCGGTCTCTCAGTTGTCCGGCCCCTTCAGGCTCAGTCTGGAGTATTCCCTCACGGTTGGCCAGGTAGGCCTTGCCGCGCCACGGGGGAGGCAGGGTGGGGGCGAGCTCGCTGAGCCTGGAAGCACTTACGGCCGAGCGAAGGATTTCTCTGCCAGGCGGCGTTGGCACCCTCACGGCAACCAGGAAATAAGGCTCGTTAGCGGAACCCCTCATTACCTCGCTGACCGCAACCCCTCGGGCAAGCACGTCGTTGAACCACAGCTCCCGGTTGGCATCGCCCCCATCACCTGACTGCCGTCCGACGGAGCCTAAGCGGAGGCCCTTTTCGTCGAAAACGGCGAGCTCGGTAATGCCTTGATGAGCCTGCTGGAGGGCATGGAAAGCGGTCTTCAGGCTATCGGTTTCCCGGTAAGCAGGGCCCAGCTCTGCTGCCGTTTGTCTCAAGCCAGAGACAAGTCCGTCGAGATAGCGATCAACGGCGATCTTCCGGTCAAGAGCGATCCCTTTCAAGGTCTCCAGACTTTTCTCTTTGACCAGTTGTTCCGCGTAGTAGCAGCAGACCCCCCCCAGGAGGAGGATGGGAACCAACGCAGCGGCCAGCATGGTGAACACGACGCGGTTCCAGACTGCCCTGAAGTAGGGATAATCGTGTCGTCCGACTGAAAACCTTGCCATGGCTCCTAGGCTCCCTCTGCCGGTTCTGATTCCAGGTACCGCAACACATCGCGAAGCCGCACGATCCCGACTACCCGGACCTCATCGACCACGGGCAGGGTTTGCAGGCGGCATTCAACCAGCATCCTGGCAGCTTCCCGCAGTGGCGTCTCAGGGTGGACGGCGGTGACCTGCAGCCCCATGATGTCGCCGATTGTCCGGTCAGGAAGCCATTCCGGATGCCCCCGCAATTCTTCCCAGGTGAGGTTTTTCCCCGGATGCGCGGCGCCGGTGGCGTCTACCAGGGCCTGCTGTGTGACGGTGCCCTGGAGGATGTTCTCACGATCGACGATGAAAAGAGTCTCTCCAGCCATCTTCCGCCGGTCCGAGTTGAAGACGTCAAACGCTTTGATCAGAGAATCCCCGGTAGTGAGCGGTTGGTAGGCATACAGTATGACTTCGCCCACCGTCGTGCGAGGCCAGAGCACCGGATGGCGGCGAATCTGCTTCAGGTCGGTCGCTGATCGGAGCTTCTCGGTCAGGTCTTCAATGTCACACGGTTTGATCAGGTAATCAAAAGCCCCGGCCCGGATCGCTTCAATCCCGATCTCAACGGTGGCGTGGCCGGTGAGCAGGATGACTTCCACTTCCGGCAGCATGGCCTTCAGCTTGCGCAACACCTCAATTCCGTCCATACCCGGCATATTGACGTCGAGCAGGACAATGTCAAAGGGTCCCCGATCCTTGACGGCATCCAGGGCTTCAAAACCGTTGAAGGCGGTTTCGGCGTCGAATTGCCTTCTTTTGAGCAGGCTCGCCAGGTTCTTGGCAAGGTCGATTTCATCGTCTACTACGAGAACGCGAACCCGGGGTGTCACTGTCCCTCTTCTCTGGCAATCTGCCGGTAGCGTGTGAAGGATGCCAACCATTGAGCGCCGCAAGGAGTGCTCTCGCGATAGGTCGGGTGCTGCATGCCGTGCGTCCTGCGGGCATGCAGCGCTGACGCGCAACGAAGGAATCGTCGCGGTCTGGTGGCGATGCAGTCCTCGCTGAACGATTACTCTTGCCCCATCCTGGCGAAGCATGTTTCATGCCGATACCAGCGGCACTCTCCGGCGGGCGGCTCTGAGCCATTCGGATTCTTCGGCGAAGGACCTGTAAGGTTGGCCCGAAGTTCCCGTCGATGTCTCCGCCCTGTTTACAGCACTGTCTCCTGGTGGAGGACAAATTTGATCGAGAGGCACCCTGAATTGACGGTCTATCCCTGGCATACATGTTGCTCTATCCAATTCGAGTGGCAGCAAGCATCTCGTCCGTTCCCTTGCCTGATCAAGAGCTATATGGAATCGACCAAGACTTGTAGGAGGAAGACATGATTGATTTGGGAAGCTTTGGCCATCTGGAGTTCACCTGGCAATTCTTGACTGCACTGTTCAGCATCGTGATCATCGATCTGGTTCTGGCGGGGGATAACGCCGTGGTCATCGCCATGGCGGTGAAGAACCTTCACGGCCGAACCCGCACTCTTGGCATTGCCCTGGGGGCGGGGGGAGCGGTAGTGGTGCGCGTCATTGCCACGTTTGTGGTGGCCCAGCTGCTCATGATCCAGTTCATTAAACTGGTGGGGGGCGTCGTACTCCTCTGGATTGCCGTGAAATTGCTGGTGCAGGGCTCGGAGGATGAAAACCTCAAAGAAGCCGGGAGCCTCTGGCAGGCGTTCTGGATCATCATTGTCGCCGACATGAGCATGGGGATCGACAACATGCTGGCGGTCGGGGCCGCTTCGCATGGCAACCTGTTCCTCCTCCTGTTCGGACTTGGTCTGAGCATTCCGTTCGTGGTCTTCATGAGCTCGCTGCTTGCGAGGATCATGGACCGATATCCAATCATCCTGTATATTGGGGCCGGCATTCTGGGTAAGGTCGGTGGCGAGATGATGATTACCGATCCCTACGTACATGGGTTGCTGCATCCGAGTAAAGCAGTCGAGTATGCGGTGATGGTCGTCTTTGCGGCGGGTGTCATTCTCGTCGGCCGGTTGATAGTTCTTGCCCAGCGTCGGAAGGCCGCCTTGGACGAGCCCGACCCGGAAGTGGTGCCGGTACCGGTAAAAGAGTAGCAGCAGACGACAGCAATTCTCACCCCGGCAAGCGGGAGGCCGCAGGATTACCCCGTGCGAGGAAGCTGCGAGTCCCTCCTCTTTTCATCCGTCATGCCCCCGAAGGCGGGCCATCCAGGCGGTCTTTCCGGATTCCGCCGTTGGGGGCATGACGCAAGAGAGGGATGGTCACTCTGCTCTATGGAACAGCCTTAAGGGCGGTCATCACCAAAATCAATGATTGATCCGGGCGGGCGCATGGCGCATGAGTTCTGCCCTTGCAGGTAGCTTCGATGCTCAAAGAATTGAAAGCACGCGCCCGCCGTCTCAAGGCGGAGACTTATGCCCTCTATCTTGCAGCCCGCCATCCCCAAACCCCCTGGTATGCCAAGCTGCTGGTTGCGGCGGTGGTGGCCTATGCCTTCAGTCCGATCGACCTGATACCCGACTTTGTGCCGGTTCTGGGTTATCTGGATGACCTTGTATTGCTGCCGATGGGGATTGTCCTGGCTACCAGGATGATCCCGCCGACGGTTTTGGCAGAATGCCGAGCCGTAGCGCAACAGGCGATGCTGGGCAGCAAACCGGTCAGCCGGGTGGCTGGAGCGGTCATCGTCGTTGTCTGGATCACCCTGGCTGGGGTGTGCGGAGTGTGGGCGTACCAGGCATGGCCGGAAGTCGAAGGGCTAGGGAACCAGGTGGGAGTCCTCTGGAACGATGTCAAAGCCCTGTGGTACCGCGGCTCGTACACGTACAACGGGGTATAAGACCCTTGGACGCCCATGCCACAAATAATGGTCACGTTATCCTGCGGAACGGTACTCAGCGGGCATAAAACATCACACAGCAGACCAGGCTCACCGCCAGGATCGAGTTTGCCACCATGCCCTTGCGGATCGGGTGGAAATGCGCTTCCGCTCGTTGATGACCGGCCGGGCAGGAGTAGATCCAACCGTCTTTCCCGGCGCTGCGGCGTCGCTGTACCAGTTGGCCGCAGAACCCTTTCCCTTTGGTGGGGGCCGTGCAGGTGAGGCGCTGACCGGTGAAATGAGCTACCAGGTTGAGGATCCAGTTCCAGGTGAGAGAAATGAGGAAGAAGACGATGAAAATGATCTGAACCCCTTTAGCAGTGATACCCAGGCCGGCGATGGTTTTGCCGATGTTGGTCATGCTCAGCGGACCTTCGACCCTGCCGAAAAACCCGAGGTAGTAAAGCATAAAACTGACCGCCATGACGATCAGGTTCAAGCCAAAGATCCTCAGTCGCCGCTGAAGGGGATTTTGCCCTCCAGGCTGTTCCATCCTGCGATCCTCTTTTCTTGGATTAAAACGAGGAGACCCCCGAGCAAGGGGTCTCCTGCATTATGTAAATTGATCGTTAGGCCCCCAGGGCTTTCTTGATGTCCGGAAAGCTCTTGTAGGTGCTGTAGAAGGCCAGAATCAGACTGTAGGCCGGCACCACATACTGCCAGACCCGCTCGGGGAAGACCCGGGTGGCCCAGGGGGCAACCACCGCCGAGAGGATGGTGGCAATCATCATCGAGGGCAGCAGCAGGTAATCGATCACCACCCCGCCGGTGAGCATGGCCAGCCAGACAATGATCGAGAATGTGCTGACGGTTCCTTCGCACAAGGCGGTCACCGCCATCATGCTCTTGGCAGGCACGCCCGACATGAGCCCGCCGATCGTGACTACCGGACCGTATCCGCCGCCGCCGATGCCCTTATTGAAACCCGCCAGGGTGGCGAAGCCGATCATCATTTTAGGCCGGTACTTGCGGTCCTTGGAGGCAACGCCCTGGTAGAGAGAGATGGCCCCCATGCCGAGCAGCAGGGCGCAAACGTAGATATTGATCCACACCTTGGCGAGCTTGAAAATGGCGTAGACCGAGGTCACCGAAATCATCACGGCCAACATGCCGGGAATGGCGATGTAGAACCAGAGCTTGACGGTCTCCGACATCGGCTTGAATTTCCATTCGACGTTCCCGTATTCCTTGTGGAGAAACGTGCCGATGAGGCCGGCCACACCCTGCTGGACCATGACGACGGGCACGATCTGCTTGGGGTCGAAGCCCATCACGAGCAGCAGCGGGGTGATCGCGGTGCCGAACCCCATGCCCGCAGTCGCGTCCATGAACTCAAAAAGCATGGCGACAAAGACCACGCTCCAGATGATACTCCATTCATTCGTCCCGACCCATCCCATGGATTTGACAAAGGTCGAAGGAATACGCTGGGTGGCCTCGAACGGGTTGCCGGCCAGCCAGCAGCCAATCAAGAAGACTACGGCCAGCGCACACATGCTGTAGCCTGCCGCCATCACCTGGGATTTCTCCGGCATGAGCCGTTCCCAGAAAGTCTTGGTTGCCTCGATCTCCTGGGCAATCTCCCATCCCTTTCGTTTTTCATCCTTCTGCATGTAAGTTCCTCCTTAAAGCTGTTTCCGATTCCTCAATATAGAGTCCAGCGGTGCAAGGGGAGACACCCTGTCTCCCATGATTGCCTCAATTTCTGGAAATGGCTTACTCAAGATGCGTGCCAATGGTAGGCCGACCAGGGAACTCTTTGGATTCCGGCATGCCCACAGGTGGTCTCAGTTGGGAACATATGCGGGGAGGCGCGTTGGCAGGGCGGTGGAAGAACAGAAGGGTGGTGGCTGCATGGTCGGGCAGGAGGGCAGGTGTCAACTGCCAGGAGACTATGCTGCGAAAGCCCGGAAGCACAGGCAAGGCCTTCAATGGAAAAATTCTGATAAGACAGCCTCCTGCAGAAGTCTCAAATTCCGTTACCCCGGCGTGCTTCCAGCCGGGGTCCAGGAACGTTAAAGGCTGGATTCCGGGCTAAGACTTGCCGGGGTGACCTATTGAGCGAGCTTCTTGACACCCTCCGAGAGGCGGCGGTGCAGCGAGTGCCTCTATCTGGCACGCTAATTGTTAAGAATTCCAGGAAACAACACAGGCGCCAGACTGATTCCATCCAATCTTGTTGAAGGTTCCGATGGTGCTGCAGAACGGCAGAGAAGAGAAAAGCATACGTGACAGCGGCTTGGTTGCTGCATTGCGGGATCCTTACTGGAGGACCTTTCTGCGGTTCGTCGCGGTCACCATGATGTATGCCATGGTCCCGCTCCTGGTTGTCGGATGGGCGATCAACACCTATTACTGCGACTTTTCCCGTGCCAGTATGATGAATGAAGTGCGCGATGAGGTGAATCGCCATTATCGCGGCATCCAGGTTTTTTTTCAGGAACTGAACTCGAAACTGCAGCTGATCGCTCACACCCACTCCAGAGAATATCTTTGTGATACCACTAATTTGGGACAGATTTTCGAATTGATGAACCGGCAGGAATTGACCATCACGGACTTGGGGGTCATTGATCACAACGGCCGCCACCTGGCTTATGTCGGCCCCTATGACCTGGTGGACAAGGACTATTCGCAGAGCCACTGGTTTCGGGAGGTTATGGAACAGGGTCTCTACATCAGTGACATGTTTTTGGGGTTTCGGATGGAGCCCCACTTCATCATCGCGCTAACGGCTTCCTCGAATGGCGAGAGATGGGTCCTGAGGGCTACCGTGAATACGCAGGCTTTCCGCAGCCTGGTGGAAAACGTACTGATCGGGCGCACCGGTGAGGTCTATTTGGTCAACAGGGAGGGAGTTTTTCAGACCAGTCCCCGCTTTTCCCATACTATCATGGAAACCGCACCCTTTGACATCCCACCGCGGCACGAAGGCATCAAGACCCTCATCTATGAAGGTGAATCCAGGGACGGGCGCAAAAGTCCGCGGCAACTCATGAGTCTGGCCTGGCTTGATGCTCCTCCCTGGTTGCTGGTGGTCAAGCAGGATCTTGCCGAGGCCCTCGATGTGGTGAGTCATGCCAATCTTGCGGTGCTCATGTTCCTGCTCCTGAGTGCGGTGACGGTACTGGCGGTTTCGGCCATGATGGGCCGCCACCTGATCAAAACCATGCAGCAGCAGGACCGGGAGACGGCCGAATTGCGCTGCCAGCTCTCCCGGGCCGATACCCTTGCCTCACTTGGGGAACTATCGGCCGGGTTGGCCCACGAGATGAACCATCCCCTGGCGATCAGCCTCACGATCCAGGAGCGCTTGCGCAGTTCCCTGCCGGATGGTCCCGACCTGGTTCCCGAAATTCGGGCCCAGTTGGTTGGTTCCCTCAGCCAGATCGAGGTGCAGCTCCAATGCTGCCAACGCATCACCACCAACCTGCTGCGGTTCTCGAGGAGGACCAGGCCGGTCCTCGAGAAGGTCTACCTGAATCGGTTTATCATGGAGGTGATCGAGTTGGTCGAGCGCGAGGCCTGGGCCAGCGGGGTGGCGTTTTTCGCGGACCTGGAGGAAGGGTTGCCCACGATTGTCTCCGATCCCTCCCAGCTCCAGCAGGTTTTTCTCGACCTTTTCAGCAATGCCGTCAATGCCCATGACGGCAAAGGCTATGGCAGTGTCACCATCCAGACCCGCTCTGACGATGAGGCAAGAGCTCGCGGCCATGCGATCATGGTGCGGATCAGCGATACGGGCCAGGGCATTGTCAAAGAGCAGCCCCCTCAAAACTTCGATCCGCTTGATGCGACCAGGCCAAACGGCAGGAAAACGGGACTGGGCCTCTCGATTTCAGCCATTGCCATCAAACAGCTCGGCGGGAGTCTTTCAATAACTAGTTGCCCAGGTGAAGGCACTGATTTCGCAATATATTTCCCTCTGAGTCCCCCGCCGGAATTGCTCGATCAGATGGCACGAGACGCCCTGAGCAGGGACAAGCTGACCTGCTGAGGAGGCTATTCATGCGTCGGTCGAGGGTGTTGTTGGTGGATGACGAGGAAATCTTCGCGAGGAACATGTCAAAGCTGCTCATGAAAAGAGGCTATGAGGTGACCGTGGTCAACGGTGGCGCCGCCGCGATCCGGGCCCTGACAAGCCAGGACTTCGACGTAATGGTGCTTGATTTGAAAATGCCCGGCACGGACGGGATGGGAACGCTCAGGCAGGTCAAGAAGCTTGGCATCCCGGTCGAAACGCTGATCCTGACAGGACATGGGTCAATCGAAACGGCTATCGAGGCTGTGAGGCTGGGAGCCTACGATTACCTGACCAAGCCGTGTCAAATCGAGCAGCTGGTGGCAAAAATCGGCCTCGCCCATGCGGGAGAAGACTACCATTGAGCGAGGTTGGTTCGATAAAGCCCCAAGGATTGATTTTTCTGCTTCGTTCGTCGCCGCTTTTGCAGTATAAGAAATACGTCATTCTGTGATTCCCTGGTAGTCAGATCTACAGTTCCAAAGCATCAAAATTCCCGTCGCCCCCGTCGTTTTTTTGAATCATCTGATCGGTATGGCTCTGGGGGAGCAAGACGATGCGCGTGTAAGATAAGAGGCCCAAGAAAATGAGTGCCGGCTCTGATGCAATCGCCCTGACAAGCCATGGTCCGACTGCCCCCGTTCCCCTGCCCGGAGGGCTGGATCTGAGTTTTTTCCAGCAGTGTTTCGATGACTTTCCGGACCTGGTCATGGTTGCCGATCTCAATGGGGCAATCCTCTTTCTGAATCGGTCCGGTGAGCTGTTAACGGGCCGCACAGCGGAATCCGGCGACCTCGCCGCTTATTCCGAGATCATGTGGGTGGAAGGCCATGCGGGGTCAAGGTCGCTCATTGATCTGTGCCTTGGGACCGGAATTCTCAACGGCATTAGCGTGCACCTGAAGAAGAAGTCGGGCGAATGGCTGCCTTTTTCGCTGTCGGCTCAGCTGGTTCATGATCGGGAAGGAACGCCGGTGGGAATCCTGGCCATTGCCAGAAGCACCTCAGCCGGCCTTGCGAGCCAGGATTCTACGGTTACCGGCGCCATTGTCCCGAGCATCATCAACAACTTTCCCATGCCATTCTTCACTGTGAATACAGATTTGATCGTGACCTACATGAACGCCCAACTGGAAGGTCTGACCGGGTACCGGGCGGATGAGGTGGTTAACAAGATGACCTGTGCCGAGTTGTTGCGTACTCCTCAATGCCACACCCTTCACTGCTCCATCAAGCAGGCCATGAAGTATCGCAAACCTCTTGCCGGCCTGCGTCGCAGCGTTCTCGATCGGGAAGGCCGCAGAATCCCCGTGGCGCTTCACGCTTCCATGATCACCGATGCGAACCAGAACGTGATCGGCGGCTTCGAGGCGATCCGTGATATTACCTCAGTGGTGGAGGCGGATGAGAAGATCAGGATGATCACCGAACTGGCACAGCAGGGAATCCTGATGGCGGACGAACACCGGCGGGTGATTTTTGCCAATTCCAAAATGGGGGAAATTTTCGAACAACAGAAAGATGAGCTGATCGGCAGGGGTGTTAAAGAACTCCTGCCTGCCCAGCATTTGGCCATCATTGACGATCTGATGCTGCGACTGGACCAGCGACACCCCCAGCAAATGCTCACCTGCTGTACCATTTTGCCGGCCAAAACCTCATTCCAGGAATACCGTGCCTTTGAAACCAGCATCATTGCCTCGCGTGTGGGTAAGAGCGCCTTGACGTATGTCTTTTTTCGCGATGTCACCAAGGATATTGAAGTCGAGCGCCAGCTGCACCATGCCGTCAGTTTCCTCAATAACATTATCATGAGCTCTGCCGATGGCATCGTCGTGGTCGACACCCAGGGGAAGGTCCTGATCTTCAATGAAGGAGCCGAACGAATTCTTGGTTACAGTGCCGAGGAGATCGTTGGCAAGCCCATCGAGAGCACCAGGATTTACAGCTCGGAAGTGGCGAGGGAAATCATGCGGCGCATGCGCAGCGGCGACTACGGCCCGCCCGGCAAGCTCGCCGCGTTGCGCGTAACCCTTGTGAGGAAAGACGGGGACGAAGTGCCGGTGAGCTTCTCGGCCGCGATCATCAAGAAAGACGATCACGAAATTGGGAGTGTCGGCATCTTCTCCGACCTTCGAGAACGTTTGCGCATCCGCCGGGAGCTCGAGGAGGCCAAGATTCAACTGATGCAGGCGGAAAAGATTGCCTCGGTGGGAAGGCTGGCGGCTGGTGTGGCCCATGAAATCAACAATCCCCTCTCCGGCATTCTGCTCTATGCCGACATCCTCATGACCGATCTGGCCGACAATCCACAATGGAGCGCCGACCTCCAGGAAATCATCGACCAGACCCTTCGCTGCAAGCATATTGTCACGCGCCTGCTGGAATTCAGCCGGCAGTCGGTGGGGCAGAGAGTTCCTTTCGAGATCAATCTGATCATCGACCGCTCTGTGGAACTGCTCGCTCGCCAGGCCCTGTTCAAGGATGTCGAGTTCCTCATCGACCTCCAGCCGGATATTCCCACCATGACGGGTGACCCCGGGCAGCTCCAGCAGGTCTTCACCAATCTCATTATCAATGCCGGCAGTGCCATGAACGGGAAAGGCAGGATCGTCATCACCAGCAGGTTTGATGCGGACTGTGAGGAGGTCAGCCTGCAGTGTGCTGATACCGGGCCGGGGATTTCGCCCGACGTACAGGATAAGATCTTCGAGCCGTTCTTCACCACCAAACGACCTGGAGAAGGCACCGGCCTGGGGCTTTCCGTGGCCTACGGGATCATTCAGCAGCACGGTGGTACGATTGAAGTCAAAAACTCGCACGCGGGCGGCGCGATCTTCACCATCACTCTCCCCCTGGAATCTCCTGAAAATGCAGGTGATTTTCTGTGCTGAAAGGGTGGCGCATCCTATGAATGCTGAGCTCATGCATACAATTCTGGTGGTCGATGATGAGAAGGTTATCCGAGACGGCTGCAGCCGCCTCCTGAGTCGGGAAGGCTACCATGTCCTGACGGCGGTTAACGGGCAGGAGGCGCTGGAAATGCTGACCAGGGAGCCGGTGGATTTGATTCTCTGCGACCTGGTCATGCCGGTAATGGGGGCTTTTGAGGTGCTCGAAGAAGTCAAGAGCAAGTATCCCGAGGTGCCACTCATCATCATTACCGGACACGGCACCGTCTCCAACACGATGGAGGCGATGAAGAAGGGAGCCTACGACTTCATCACCAAGCCGTTTCGAGCCGATCACATGGCTCTGGTTCTCAAGCGGGCGGTCGAGAAGCAAACTCTGGAACGGCGGGCCCGGGACCTGCAGGAAGCTCAGGCTCAGAACCTGTACGACCTCGCCATGGAAAAGAGCCGCATCCGCTCCATCATTAACTGTATGGCGGATGGGGTCATGGTGACCAATCGGGAACTTGAGATTGTCTTGCACAATCCTGCGTTTACCCGGTTGTTCGAGCTTCCCTCAGGATTTGAAGAACCTGCCGCGCTCACCGATTGTCTCCGCGATGACCATCTCAGAGAAGGTCTGGGAGCGATCCTGCATCCCGGCGACGGAGACCCCGGGTTGATGTCACGGGAACTCCACCTAGAGGGCAGGCATCTGCAAGCCCTGTCGGCGCCCGTCCCCGGGTTGAATGGTCAGGTCCTCGGGACGGTGACGGTTTTCCAGGATATCACCAACTTCAAACAAATGGACGAGATGAAATCCAGCTTCGTCCAGATGGTGTCGCACGAGCTGCGTTCTCCCGTGGCCTCCATCAAACAACTCGTGACGGTCATTCTGGAGGGCCTGGCGGGAGAGCTCGCCGAGAAACAGCGCGAGCTTCTCAGTCGCGCGCAGCTCAAGCTTCAGAGTCTCTTGGACCTCATCAACGACCTCCTGGATGTGGCCAAGATTGAAAGTGGCCATGCCTTTCAGCAACAAATCCCGCTCCAGTTGGGGGAGGTGGTCGAGCAGACGGTGGCGCTGCTGCGGCCTCGGGCAGAAAGTCACAGGGTGCTCCTGGAAGTCGCCCTTCCGCCTGAATTGCCCCTCATCCACGCCGATCCGCGTTGTATGGAAGAGCTTCTCACCAATCTCATCAGCAACGCCATCCATTATTCACCCGACGGTGGGAAGGTGACGGTGGCGGCGCTTTCTCATGGCGACTACCTCGAAGTGCTGGTGCGGGACGGTGGGGTCGGGATCGAGGCGGAAGAACTGCCGAAGATTTTCGACAAATTCTATCGAGTGAAACACCCGAAGACAAGGCAGGTGATCGGGACGGGCTTGGGACTGGCCATTGTAAAGGGCATTGTCGAGTCTCACCGGGGTTCCATCGAAGTCGAGAGTGAGCCCGGCGTGGGCACCACCTTTCGCGTGCTGTTGCCGGCCGTGCAGTGAGGAGCTGTCCAAAACGACTTGCACTCCCTTCAGCGCCTCTTTCAGACGGCGAAGAACCGGAAGGGCACGCGGAAATGATTTCACGTTCGCGGTGATCCAGGTGGCATAAGAGTCGGTCTCGAAAAGTTGCGGGTTGCATGTTGTCCGTCGTGCAAGGGGCTGCATCCCGTTGCAGGCAAGTCATGCTTTCGTAGGTTTGAGTCCAGGGACCTTTACGGGAGGCTTCAGGGGTTACCGTTCGGAGGGATACCGTATGAACATGTCCGAGAAACTGGCCGCGGGGGAGTTCCTGATTTTGGCCGAGATGGAGCCGCCCAAAGGCGTCGAATTTGCTGCCGTGCTGGCTCATGCGATGCGGGTGAAGGGCAGGGTGGATGCTTTTGTCGTGCCGGAAATGAGCAATGCCGTGATGCGGATGAGCTCGCTCGGCGGGTGTGCTCTGCTGCAGCAAAAGGGTCTTCCCACGGTCATGCAGGTTTGCTGCCGCGACCGGAACCGGCTGGCTTTGCAGGCCGACTTGCTGGCTGCGGGTGCCTTGGGGGTCGCCAATGTCATGGCAGTCACCGGAGTAGATCCCAGTTATGGCGATCATCACCGCGCGCGCGCGGTGTATGATATCGACCTGCTGCAGCTGCTGGAAGGGATCCAGAAGCTCCAGTCGGGCCGGGATATGGCTGGAGTCGAGCTTCAGGGGGCGGTTACCTTCTGTGTCGGGTCCACGGTCAATGCCGGCGCCAGTGGTGGCGCGCTGGATCTGGAATTGGCGGAGCTTGACCGGAAAATGGCGGCGGGCACGCGTTTTTTCATCACCCAACCGGTGTTCGATCTTCAGGGTTTTGCCAGGTTCATGACCAAGGCGGAAGGACGTGGGGCCAGCATCATCCCTACCGTGCTCCTGCTGAAATCGGCCGGCATGGCCCGCTACATCGATCAGCATCTGGATCAGGTACATGTCCCCGGAAATCTCATCCGACGCCTTCAACAGGCGTCCGATAAGGTCCGAGAATGTATCCTGATTGCCCGTGAGCTGGTGTCTGCGCTGAGAGCTGCCGGCGCCAGCGGCGTCCTCATCTCCACCATTGGCTGGGAGGATAAGCTTCCCGGCATTCTGGAGGGTTAACCGACATGGAGAAGGTGAACGAAGGGACGTTGGGGGCGGTGATGGTAGTGGGCGGTGGCGTGGCCGGTGTCCAGGCTGCCCTCGACTTGGCCAATTCGGGCTTCTACGTCTATCTGGTGGAGCGTTCTCCGGCTATCGGCGGCGTTATGGCCCAGCTGGACAAGACCTTTCCGACCAATGACTGTTCCATGTGCATCCTGTCCCCAAAATTGGTCGAGTGCGGGCGCCACCTCAATATCCAAATGATCACCATGGCGGAACTCGAAGGTCTGGAAGGGGAAGTGGGGCGCTTCCTCGCCACGGTGAGGGAGCATCCACGCTATGTCGACGTCGATAAGTGCATTGCCTGCGGCATTTGTGCCGAGAAATGTCCGCGGAAGGTGGCGGATGCCTTCAATGAAGGCTTGAACCGGCGCAAAGCGATCTATGTCCAGTATCCCCAGGCTGTGCCGCTCAAGTACGCCATTGATGAAGCGCACTGCATCTACTTCGAGAAGCAGAAATGCCGGGCCTGTGAAAAGTTTTGTCCTGCCGGCGCTGTTGATCTCACGCAGCAGTCGAAGCTTCACCGGCTCGAGGTGGGGGCGGTGATCCTGGCGCCTGGCTTCCAGACCGTGGATCCTTCGGCCTACAGTTACGGGTACGGGAGCAGTCCCAATGTGGTTACCAGCAAGGAGTTCGAGCGTCTGCTGAGTGCCTCGGGACCTACACTGGGACATCTGGTGCGTCCTTCGGACGGGACTGAACCAAAAAAGATCGCCTGGCTGCAATGTGTCGGTTCACGTGATATCCAGCACGGTGGGCACAGCTACTGTTCCGGCGTCTGCTGCATGTTTGCCGTCAAGGAGGCCATCTGTGCCCGCGAGCACAGCAGCGGCCCGATTGAAACCGCCGTCTTTTTCATGGATATGCGCACCCACGGCAAAGACTTCGAGAAATACTTCCTGCGGGCCCGCGATGAGTATGGCGTGCGGTTTGTTCGTTCCCGCATCCACACCGTCGACCCGATTCCCGGTAACGGCAACCTCGTCATCAGCTTTGTCACCGAGGATGGGGTGATGGTCGAGGAGAGTTTCGACCTGGTGGTCCTGTCCGTCGGAATGGAAGTGGGGGCGGAAACGCTGGCCCTGGCGCAACGGCTGGGGATTGAGCTCAACGTCCACAACTTCGCCCGGACTGAGACGGCGAGCCCGGTCTCTGCCTCCCGTCCGGGGGTCTACGTGTGCGGCCTTTTCCAGGGACCGAAAGATATTCCCTATGCGGTGATGGAGGCCAGTGCGGCAGCATGCGGGGCGGCTCGGGACCTCGCCGCGGCACGGGGCAGTCGGATCCGGGAACCGTTCTTGCCGCCGGCTCGGGACATTTCCGGGGAAGCCCCCCGCGTCGGCGTCTTTGTCTGCCACTGCGGCATCAATATCGGTTCCGTGGTCAATGTCAGCGAGGTCGTCGCCTACGCGGCCGGGTTGCCGCACGTGGTATTTGTTACCGAGAACCTCTTCAGCTGTTCTCAGGATACTCAGGAACGGATCAAACACGTCATCCAGGAAGAGCGGCTCAACCGGGTGGTTGTTGCCGCCTGTTCACCGCGAACCCATGAAGCGCTCTTTCGAGAGACCCTGATTGCCTGTGGCGTGAATAAGTACCTGTTCGAAATGGCCAACATCCGCGATCAGGATTCCTGGGTGCATCAGCAGGAGCCGGAACGGGCGACGCAGAAGGCCAAAGACCTGGTGAGGATGGCGGTGGCCAGGGCGGTGCGGCTCGAACCGCTCGAAGAGCGGCCGCTGGCGATCCGGCAGCGCGGGTTGGTGATCGGCGGCGGGGTGGCCGGCCTCAATGCGGCTCTCAGTCTGGCGGAGCAGGGGTTCGAGACCATCATCATCGAAAAGGAAAAGGAGTTGGGGGGAATGGCTCGCTTTCTCCAGCATACCATCGAGGGCATGGACGTCCCGGCCTATCTCGAGCGGCTGGTGGAGGCAGTCTCGGGACATGAAAAGATACAGGTATTGACCGAAGCCCTGGTGGTTGGGTTCAGCGGCTACAAGGGCAATTTCAGCACGGAAGTGCTGGTGGGCCCCGGGATGTACCAGCGCCGGATCGAACACGGGGTTGCGATTGTGGCCACCGGTGCCAGGGAGTATCAGCCCAGGGAATTCCACTACGGGGACGATCGCCGTATCATGACGCAGCTCGAACTCGAACGGTTCATGGCGTTCCGGGCGCAGGAGGTGAGTCGCTGGCAGCGGGTGGTGATGATTCAGTGTGTCGGTTCGCGCAACGCCGAGAATCCCAACTGCAGCCGCATCTGCTGCCAGACGGCAGTGAAGAACGCGCTGCTGCTTAGAGAGCGGAACCCGTGCCTGGAGATCCTGGTCCTCTATCGCGATATGAGGACTTACGGGCTGCTGGAGGACTACTATACCACGGCCAGGAGTGAGGGGATCCTGTTCTGCCGCTATGGGGCTGAGCATCCGCCCGAAGTCCGCCTTGATGGTGACGATCTGAACCTCAGCTTTGTGGACCATGTCCTGGGCCGTCCCGTCGCGGTCAAAGCGGATGCGGTGGTATTGAGTGCCGCGACGGTGGCTGAAGATACCGAGGAGCTGGCCTCCTTTCTGAAGGTTCCCCGCAACGCGGAAGGGTTCTTCCTCGAGGCGCACGCCAAACTCCGCCCGGTCGATTTTGCCTCCGAGGGCCTCTACCTTTGCGGCATGGCGCATGGGCCGAAGCTCATCAGTGAGAGCGTAGCGCAGGCCATGGCCGCCGCTTCCCGCGCAGGTTCCTTCCTGGCGTCCCGGCAGCAGACCATCGGCGGAGTAGTGGCGCGGGTCGAGCCAAGTCTCTGCACGGCGTGTCTGGTCTGTGTGCGGCGCTGTCCCTATGGCGTGCCCCGCATCAATGAAAACGATGTCTCGGAGATCAACGAGGCATTGTGCCAGGGATGCGGGATTTGTGCCTCGGAGTGTCCCGCCAGGGCGATCCAGCTGGCCCATTATTCGGACGACCAACTCATGGCCAATATCGATGCCTTGTTCGAGCGAGAGGAGATGGCCGTATGATCATGGCAAAGGCGAAACCGATTGCGGAAATCATCAGCTGCCTCGAGGGCTTCAAGAAAATCCTGGTGGTCGGCTGTAACGGGTGCGTGGCGGTGTGTGAAGCCGGCGGCCTGAAGGAAGTTCAGATCCTGGCGGCGGCTTTGCGGATCCACTTTTCCCAGCAGGGCAAGCGTCTTGCCGTCGACGAAATCAGTCTGACCCGCCAGTGTGACAAGGAATATCTCGAGGACCTCAAGGACCAACTGGACGCTTACGACGCGGTCGTGTCCCTGGCATGCGGGGCCGGCGTCCAGTTCCTGGCCGAGAGGTACCCGGATAAGCCGATCTTCCCGGGCGTTGATACCTGCTTCCTCGGGGTGACCGAAGAGCAGGGGCTCTGGAGCGAGCGGTGCCAGGCCTGCGGCCAATGCGTGCTGGCGAGTACCGGCGGCATCTGCCCTATCACCCGCTGTGCCAAACGGATGCTCAACGGCCCGTGCGGCGGTTCGGAAAACGGGAAGTGCGAAATCAGTGTTCTGGTGGGCAGAGACGTTCCCTGCGGCTGGCACATGATCTACCAGCGGCTGAAGCAACTCGGGCAACTGGAGCGGTTCCGAACCCCGGCGGAAGACAAGGACTGGACGGCCAGCCGGGATGGGGGACCACGCGAAATCATCAGAGAGGATGTCAGACCATGACGGCGAAGACTCCGAGCAATCTCGAAAAAGTGTTGGCCGCAGGGCATCTTGCCGTGACCTCGGAATGCGGTCCGCCCCGCAACGGGCAGGCGGGTGTGGTACCAAAGAAGGCGGAGCTCATCCGGGACTACGTGGATGCCGTCAACATCACCGACAACCAAACGGCGGTGGTGCGCCAGTGCAGCCTGGCAGCCTGTATCCGGCTGAAGCTGATGGGGGTCGACCCGGTCCTGCAGATGGTGACGCGGGACCGCAACCGCATTGCGATTCAGAGCGATCTGCTGGGGGCGACCTCGTTTGGCATCCACAATATTCTGTGCCTCACCGGCGATCATCAGCGCTTCGGCGACCACCCCAACAGTGTCAATGTGTTTGACATGGATTCCACCAGGCTGATTCAGACGGTGCGGATGATGCGGGACGAGGGCCGGCTGCTGGGGGGGTACCAGATGGAGGAAGGACGTCCGCAGATGTTCATCGGCGCGGCGGAAAATCCTTTTGCCGATCCGTTTGAAATCCGGGTGCTGCGGCTGGCCAAGAAGGTGGCGGCGGGTGCTCAATTCATCCAGACCCAGTGCATCTACAATATGGAGAAGTTCAAGCTCTGGATGAAGGGGGTCCGAGACATGGGACTCCATGAGGAGGTGGCCATTCTGGCGGGAGTGACGCCCATGAAAAACGTCGGTATGGCAAGATACATGAAGAATCGGGTGCCGGGTATCGACGTTCCCGACGCCATCGTTAAACGCCTGGCCGGGGTGCCCAAGGAAAGGCAGGCGGAGGAGGGGATCAACATCTGCCTCGAACAGATCGAGGAATTGCGACGGGAGGAGGGAATCCGCGGCTTTCATATCATGGCAATCGAATGGGAGGAAAAGGTGCCCGAGATCGTTTCACGGGCCGGCCTTTTTCCACGCCCGAAAGTGGACTGATATCGACTCCAGGAGGTAAGGCGATGGGTAAGTATGTTCTGATTGTTGACGACGATCCGGATATGGTCGAAACAGTTGGCATGATGCTCGAGAACAAGGGCTTCGAAGTAGGGAAGGCCTACGATGGGGTCGAGGGGGAGGCTTCGATCCGACAACGACGGCCTGACCTGGTGGTGCTCGACGTCATGATGCCGCGCAAGAATGGCTATGTACTCTGCGCCGAACTGAAGAAAGACAAGGCTACCCGCGACATCCCGGTCATCCTCCTGACCGCCGTGGGGGAGGCTGTGCCGACCACGACCTACTCGCACGCCGACGGGATGGCCACCGAAGCCGATGATTACCTTCCCAAGCCGGTGGAGAGCGAGGTCCTGGTGGAGGCCATCCAGAGGTTTTTCACCTAGAAGAGAGTGCTGAGTCCTGGGTGCGGGGTGCTGAGTAACAGCGCGGAGCAGGGTGGGCTGTGCCCACCGATGGCGCTAAGGAAGCGGGCCGGGTACTGATGGCTAGAATAAGACTGGGTGGAATCAAGGCCTTCGAAAGGCAGGCGTATCTCACCTCAGCATGCCGAAGCGGGGTAGACGTGCTGCGAGACATTTGTTCGCGCCTTGCCGCCGAGCGGATCAACCTCAGCCTGCTGACCCATATTTCGGGCAATTGGGGCCACTGGTCGATCACCGCTGTCGGTACCGGGGATGCTGATGGTTTCTCGAGCTATATCCACTGGAAAGAAAGTCATGGCGAGTGCACGGTGGGAAAACTGCTGCGGGATGTCAGCATGATTTCCGTTTTTCCCTATCACCAACGGCTTGACGTGATCGGCTCCCTGCTGAGCACGGTGACCGGGAAGGGCATCAGACTGCATGGTCTTGCCAGTTCCCCCTCAGCTGTGACGGTACTCGTGTCCGCTGCTGATTTTAAGGCGTCCGTGGATGGTCTGTTTGATGTCTTTGAGTTTCCCACCTATTCTTCGCCGTTGGACTGGCACGCTGCGTACCGCGACAAGGAAGAACTGCTCAGCGAGATCATCTGCTCGTATGAAGAGGCGCTGATCAAGGTCTATGACGTCGCGAGCCATAACGAACTCGATCTCTGGAAGATCAACCTACCTTTCTCACGCCTGGAAGATTTTGGCGAATTGCTGCTGGCGCTCCATCACTCGGAGATGCGGATGCCCTTTCTGGTTTCCAAGACGTTGCCGGAGGAGACAGGTCTGTGCTTCGCTTTCTGTGTGGCCACTGGCGGTCGTGTTCGAGTGAAGGAGCTGCTTGAGCGGAGGATGCCCGATCGTGAATGCTGCCTGTCGGGTCCGGTATCGGTTTTCTTCCTTCACGGTCCCCATTTTGGCGATCGTTACGGCATTGCCAGTACGTTAGTGACATGTCTGGACAACGCTAAAATTGTCCCCTTGGCGGTGAGCTGTGCCGTGTCGTCCATGTCGGTAGTGGTTGACGACCGTGACTCGCAGCGTATCATGGGGGCACTGCGGTCGAGCTTTCTGATCCCGGGGAGGGAGCGGTGAGGCCGTGGAAAAAAATGATTGTGTTCTCCAGGCCAATCGCTTATTTTCTCCGGTGTTCCACGGGGCAGCGCTATTCGCCTTGCCAGTCCCTTTGAAGCTTCCTCTCATGCTCGTATCCCGAACCGATGAATTCGTGGTGTGATCAGCTCCTTTCCATGTATCCGCCTGATCCGACGCCGGAAGGCTCCTCGCGAGTCGTCGGTGGAGCTATGCGCCTCATCTGTTAACCCCCTTTCAGGGTAGAACAATCATGGAAACGAACGCAACCAGTTCCGTAGGCTCAGTCATGGTAGTCGGTGGCGGAGTTGCCGGCATCCAGGCGGCGCTTGACCTTGCCAATTCCGGCTTTTTCGTTCACCTGGTGGAGAAGTCGTCAGCCATTGGCGGGGTCATGTCGCAATTGGACAAGACTTTCCCCACCAACGATTGCTCCATGTGTATCATTTCGCCGAAACTGGTCGAGTGTGCCAGCCATCCGAACATTGAACTGCTCACGCTGAGTGAGCTCCAGGCTTTGGACGGTGAGGTGGGGCGATTCAAAGCAACCGTCTTGCAGCATCCCCGCTTCATCGACCGGGAGAAATGCACGGGTTGCGGGGAATGCGCGACCGTCTGTCCCATTCAGCTGAAAAATGAATTCGATGAGGGCCTTTCCTCCCGCAAGGCCGCCTACAAGCGCTATCCCCAGGCGGTGCCCGGAACGTATGCCATCGACAAGAAAGGCACCAGCCCGTGCAAGACCACTTGCCCGGCCCATATCAGTGTCCAGGGCTACATTGCCCTTGTCGCTCAGGGCAAATACCGGGAAGCGCTGCAGCTGATCAAGGAGGAGAACCCGCTCCCGGCAATCTGCGGCCGGGTCTGCCACCATCCCTGTGAGTCCAAGTGCACTCGCGGGCAGGTGGATGAACCGGTTGCCATCGATTGCATCAAGCGGTTTGTCGCCGACCTCGACCTCCGTGCCGAGACCCGTTATGTGCCTGAGATCAAGGCGAGCCATGAAGAACAGGTGGCCGTCATCGGGTCGGGCCCGGCCGGGCTTTCATGTGCCTACTATCTGGCTGTCGCAGGCTACCGGGTGACCGTTTTCGAAAAGTTGCCGGTCCTGGGCGGGATGCTGACGGTGGGCATCCCCTCTTATCGGCTGGCGCGGGATATCATCGAAGCGGAAATCCAGGTCATCCGTGACCTGGGGGTCGAGTTTCGAACCGGGGTGGACCTGGGCAGGGACCTTACCATCGCTCAGTTGCGCGAGGAGGGCTACAAGGCGTTCTTCCTGGCCATCGGAGCGCATGAATGCAAGGTGCTTAGGGTCGAGGGCGAAAACCTCGAAGGGGTCTATCCGGGCACGGACTTTCTGCGCCGGGTCAACCTGGGGGACCCTGTCACCCTGGGCGATCGAGTGGCCGTGATCGGTGGCGGCAATGTTGCCATGGATGCCGTGCGCAGCGCCAGGCGCCTCGGGGCGACCAAACCCTTCATCGTCTATCGGCGCAGCCATCAGGAAATGCCCGCCAATGAGGAAGAAATCGAAGAATGCCGGGAAGAAGGCATCGAGATCATGACCCTCACCACCCCCGTGCGGATCATCGGCGAAAACGGGCGGGTCAAGGCTATCGAATGCGTCCGCATGGAACTGGGGGAACCCGACGAGAGCGGCCGGCGACGACCCCTCAAGGTACCGGGATCGGAATTCGTCATCGAGGTCGACGCCATAATTCCGGCCCTGGGGCAGGAATCCGACTGGGCCTGTCTGACTCCCGAATGTGCCTGTACCCTCAGTGACCGCCGCACCATGCGGGTCGATCCTCTTACCCTGCAGAGCGACGATCCGGATATCTTCGCCGGGGGCGATGCCGTAACCGGGCCAAGGACGGTTATCGAAGCCATTGCAGCAGGGAAGCAGGCGGCCATCTCCATCGACCGCTTTTTGCAGGGGACGGACCTC
>Ga0255347_1001554_pt1 | contig 36023 bp, 36 predicted proteins | sample wastewater_treat_2_FD_192479 | JGI IMG/M metagenome (GOLD analysis project Ga0255347, IMG submission 192479) | Wastewater microbial communities from Lulu Island WWTP, Vancouver, Canada - plant24 | ecosystem: Engineered > WWTP > Wastewater > Unclassified | place: Canada: Vancouver, British... | reverse complement strand
CCCCCTGCAAAGATGCGCTCCGTACCGACCCCACGGATGGCTACGGGGCAGTCTGTCCGGCAAGCCCTGGATTCCTTGTCTTCGCTGCCTGGCTCCTGCGGTCAACGGCCTGCAAGTTCGAGGCACTTCTTGAAGTCGAAGGCCATGAAGGCGGCCTTCGCCTGTGCCGCGCGGCGTTCCGCAGGGCCGCCCTGCTTCGTCAGCGCTGCCACCGCCCGCGCGGCCTCCACCGCCTGGGTGCTTTTTTCGGAGGTCGTGACCAGAACACCCAGCCTGTCACCTTCCCGCCAGAGGGGGAGGACGGCCACCTCGAGGTCCCGGAAGAGGTTCCTGCCCGCGGCCTCGAGCCGATAGCTTGCCTGCCTGAAATGGGCGGTGGTCGGCGTTGCATCCATGACCTGCACGGTGCCGTAGCCTTCCTGGGCATCTGGATTGACCTTGAGGACCAGGATGCCGGAATCGGGCAGGGCACGGTCGAAGCCAACCGGTTGCCGGTTCTCGACGAGATAGTAGTTCCCCGATGACAGGGGGATCTTCACCGCCACGGTCCCGCCGCCGACACTCAGCGGGGAGAGGAAGGCCACCGCCGTCTCACCGGGTTTCACAAAATGGACTTCCTCCTTGTTGATCCAGCCCAGGCGGATTTTCGTAAAGGAGGTGAGCCCTGGCGGCAGTCCGCCCCGCTCCACAAAATGCTGAGACATTATGTCCCAGGGGCCGACGTAGATGGCGTGGTGGTCGAAAGAGGGGAGCCTGGAGGCGTCAGACTGACGCTCATAGTCGTACAGTCAGGGTACGCGTCGCTTGCCCCCCTCAATGCCTCCCAGGGCGTGAAAGAAATCGTGGGCAAACATCCCCAGGTGCGCATTCTCGGCCCCTACAAAGATGCCCCCGTCAAACTCCCTGCCGTCGCCTGAGCGGACGGTCGTGAAAGCCAGATTCCTTCTCACGCCCGTGAGCATCCCCGGGTTGGCGCAGTAGCAGAGCATACCGTATCCTTCGCCCGGCATGGTGCGAACGCCGGGAATGATGAGCAGGTGCTGATAGCGCCTGAAATTGAGGTCGCGGTCCGCTCTCGTCATGGTGTCTTCGATGAGCTTCCTGACCCGAGTGCGGTCCACCTTGAAGTTGTAGGGGCTAACTTTGTATCTCGAAAGCGCCTCGGGCAAGTCCACCCAACCTCGAAAGTCGGCCTTGAGCCAGGCTCGGCCGAAAGACTGTTCCTGCACATACCGGTCCAGATCGTCGACCGCCCTTTTTCGGAGATGATCCAGACTGAACGCGGGCGTCGCGTCCGGGAACCGTACGGCAACCACCAGGAGTCGCAGTTCGCCGGTAGCCTGGTCCGACTGCGTCCCCAACCCCTCATCGGCACCAAGAGTGACAGCGTCAACGGACGGCAGAAAGACGAGCAGCGCCAGGCCAATCAAAAGAAGTAAGGATCGCTTGGGTGGGGTCATATTCCTTTCCTCGAAAGGTTCTTCAGGCAATCTCATGCTTGTTCAGCTTGAGATGTTAACGTTTTGTCTCACGCAGAGACGCGGAAATTGTAGAAAAAGCCCTTGGCGTAGGACCCTGTGTCTCGGCGTGAGAAGGAAGTTTCAGAATGCTGGATTCCCGCTATAAACCTGCGGGAATGACCGTGCGTCATGCCCGCGTGCTTCTGGCGGGCATCCAGAAAGACCAAGAAGCGCGACTTTCAATCGTAAACAAGTATAACATTCCTTGAGCTTGAGCGCGACTACGCGACTACCATGAGTGTTTGCCTGGCGTCGATTTCATGACGGAAACCTCCCCCATGGTTTCACGAATCTCAGAGGTACCCATGCCCTCATCCCGCATTGCGTTGAAGCGTTCCCAGCCAGTCTGGGCGTCCTTCAAGGTGGGTTTTCTGCTCATATCTCGTTGCCTTTTCAGGTCCTATTCATTTGCGCGCTTTCCATGGGAATCTCAAGGTATTTGAGTTAGGTTGCCAGGTGCGATGCAACGCGTTTGCGGGTTTCGTTCAGGGTGTGAAATAGAATGCCGATAGGAATCAGGTGGTGTAAGAAGAGGGCGCAGAAGGGTGAAACGTGACCACGAAGGGAAGAAAATGAAAACGTTGATAAGAGAACTCTGGCTGGCGGTGACCCTGATTTTGGCGGCATCCCTGCTGCTGCTCGCTTCCGACTGGCGCCAGCGCACCGGCGGTAAATCCGCCCAGCCGACGTATCCGATCATTGCTATCATGCAGATCTCGTCCACCCCGCTGCTCAATGCAGTCATAGCCGGGGTGCTGGACCGGCTTGAGGCGGAAGGCATGGTGGTGCCGGGACGGCGGAATCTGCGGCTCTACAATCCGCAGGGCGATTTCGCCACCGCCAATACCATTGCCCAAGAAATTGTCAATTCTAAGGTGGATATGGTCATAACTGCCAGCACTCCGGCCCTGCAGACGGTCGCGAAAGCCAATGTAACGGCCAAGAAGTACCACGTGTTCGGTGGGGTCACCGATCCCTACGGCGCCGGGGTAGGGATCACGGGCAAGGAACCGCATCAGCATCCGCCCTACATGGCGGGAATCGGCACCTTTCAGCCGGTGCGCCGCGCCTTTGCGCTGCTCTACGAAATGAATCCCGCGATCAAGCGCGTCGGCGTGGTCTGGAATGCCGGCGAGCAATGTTCCGAAGCCTGTATGAGCGAGGCCCGGCCAAGCTGCCGTGAATTGGGCATTGAACTCATTGAGGCCGCCGTCGGCAATACCTCCGAAGTGTCGGAGGCGGCCCGATCCCTCATTGCCAGAGGAGCTGAAGCGATCTGGATCGGCGGCGATACCATTGCCACAGCGTCTTCCAGCCTCCTGACCAGCCTCGCCAAACAAGCCGGAATACCGGTTTTCACCAATGACCCGGCCGATGCCGAGGCGGGCGCGCTGTTCGGCCTGGGCGCCGACTATTTCACGGTGGGTCGACTTACCGCCGACGTGGCCGTTGCTGTTCTGCGAGGTAAAAGACCGGCGGATTTTCGCATCGAAAACGTCATTCCCGAACAATTGAAACTGAATCGGGAGGTGCTGGTTTCTCTGGGAGGTAAATTTGCCATTACTCCCGCCATTCAAGAACTGCTGGATACCCAAAGTGCCGCCGTCCAAGAGCCGTTCACGTCATCGAGCCGGGAAACGAGTGCGGAGCACCTTTCATCGCAGGTAGATCCGGCCAGGCAAACCAGTCGCGTTCCCTGGCAGGTGAGGATGGTGCTGTACAGCGAAACCGAATTCGCCGAGCGCAGCCACGACGGCCTTATTGACGGCATCAAGCAGGCGGGCTTCGTGGAAGGACGGGATTATGAGCTGAAAGTTTATAATGCCCAGGGTGACATGTCCACCCTTGCCAGTATTATGACCGCCATCAAGTCCGATCATCCCGATCTGCTGATGGTCATTTCCACCCCGACCCTGCAAGCCGCCTTGAGGCAGGCCGGGGCCGAGACGAAAATCGTCTTTACCGGGGTGGGCGACGCCGTGCAGGCCGGTGCCGGAAAGAGCGAAACCGAGCACCTGCCCAATGTGACCGGCATCACCACCCGTTCACCTTTCGACGGTATGGCGCGGATCATTCGGGAGACCCTGCCTCGCGTCAGAGCGGTAGGGACGCTCTTCACCCCGTCCGAGATCAATAGCGTGCTCTACAAAGACTGGTTTAAAGAAGCGTTGGCAAAGCAGGGTATCGAACTGGTGGCCCTGCCGGTCACCTCAAGCGCCGAGGTGGCTCAGTCCGCCGCAGAACTGTGCACGCAAGATATCCAGGCCCTGGCTCAGATTGTTGATAATCTAACTCGTCCCGGATTCGCTCTCATCGCTCGGAAGGCCGCCGAGAACAATCTGCCGGTCTACGTCTTTGAGAGCAGCCAGATGGGGGACAACAGCGTGATCTGTGCGGCACGGGATTATTACGATGCCGGTCTGGAGGCGGCGCAAAAGGCGGTGCGAGTCCTGCGCGGCGAGCGCCCGGGCGATATTCCCTTCAGCAATACGCAATCGGAAAGGCTGCTGCTGAATTACCAACTGGCTCAAAAATACCGGCTCACCCTGCCGGAATCCGTGACTTCCGGGGCAACTTCGTATACCCCTGAAAAGCTGTAGGAGTGACCATGCAATTAACCCATCAAATACGAGGCCGCTACCTGCTCATTGACGCCCAGGGGCGCCTGGATGCCACTTGGGCGGACTATTTCACTGATGCCCTGATGAGCCATGTTCGCGACGGGCATCATGATCTGATTCTCGATGCCTCCGGCATGGCGTTTCTCAGCTCTGCGGGAATCCGTGCGCTGCTGAAAATTTATAAAGAACTGATCGCAGTGCAGGGCAGCTTCCGGATTGTTGGAACAACTGCTTTTGTGAAACAGACGCTGAGCACCTCGGGGTTTGAGATCTGGCTGGCGGAAGCGCTGCCGGATGACCTGCCCGTTGAGGCTTCGCCCGCATCGGCCCAGAGTAGCGAACATTACCTTCTCAACGCGGCCGCAACGCTCACCTTGAGCCGTCACGCCGCGTGGCTGCCGTGGCAGAAAAGCGATGCGAATTCAGTGCAGAGTCTAACCTTTCCCACAGATACCTTCGCGCTGGGGATTGGCAGTGCGGCGGAGAGTTCTGCCATGGCCCGGGAACAATTCGGGGAATTCCTGGCGGTGGCCGGCAATGTGGTCTATCAACCGCCGGCCGAAGAGAGCCGCCCCGATTATCTCATGGCGGAAGAAACCTATATCCCCGCCGTGCAGTGCCTTCAAGCCCTGGTTTGTCGCGGCGAAATGGCGGCCTTGCTGCGTTTTGTACCGTCGGATCAGACGCCCTTCTTCCCCATCGCGGCCTTGCTGCAGATGATTCTGAAACAGAGCAGGAAAATGATGGCCGGGTTTGTCATATTGGGCGAAATCGAAGGACTGGTAGGTGCCGCGCTGATTCAATCGCCGGGACTGCTTTCTACCGATGAATCTTTCTCTTTTCCCGAAGTGAAAGAGTGGCTGAGCTTTAGCGGCGAGCGGGTTTTTGCCCATCAGCAGGTGCTGCTGACCGGGGTGGTGAAAGATCGGGACAAAAATGACGACCCGCTGCTGCCGCCGCTTCCCTCGCACCCCGAGCTGGCAGCCCATATTCACGCCGCGGTTTTTCCGTATCAGCCACTACCGAATGGCAATATCGACATGGCGGCCTCGGTGCAAAAGTTTTTCAACGGTCCGCCGCCGCTGGCCGTGATGCATCTGGTAGACGACAACCGTCCTGCCGTCGGCCTGGGGCAAAGCACTTTGATTCGCGGCGCATGCTGGTACGCACCGGTTCAGAACCCGGAGGTGTTATCATGAGTCTGGTTTTTGGCGCTTTCACCATGGGTCTGATCCTCGCGCTGCTGTCTCTGGGCATGCTCATCAGTTTTCGAATGATACGCTTCACGGATATCACGGTCGACGGCAGCATCACCCTCGGCGCTTCCATCACCGCGTTGTTGCTTGTTGAGGGCTGGTCTCCCTGGCTGGCGGCCGGGATGGCCTTTCTCGCAGGGGGGGCTGCAGGGATGATCACCGGTCTGCTCCATACCCGCTTTAAGATTCAGGAGATCCTCTCCGGAATTCTGATGATGACGGCGCTCTATTCCATTAACCTGCGCCTTATGGGGCGCAGCAATATCCCTTTGCTGGATGTCAGAAGCTTTGCCAGCGGCATGGAGACTCTGCTCTCCCGGATGACCGGGAGCGCCGCCAAGATCAGTATCCTCGGCTGGCTGGTGCCTCTGATGGATGTGGCGCTTTTTCTTTCAGCGGCGCTGGTGGTTGTGGTCATCGGCTTTCTGCTGCAGCGTTTTCTACTCACTCACTTCGGGACTGCGCTGCGGGCCGCGGGCAACAACGCCCAGATGGTGCGGGCGCAAGGTGTCGATCATCATCGTATGATCGTTTTCGGACTGGCGCTTGCCAACGCTCTGGTCGCCCTTTCCGGCTCACTTCTGGCTCAATATCAAGGTTTTACCGATGTGCAGATGGGGATTGGCATGATGGTCTGGGGGCTGGCCAGCATTATCATTGGCGAGGCGCTGGTGGGACGTTCCGGTATCGGGATGACCATCACCGGAGCCATCCTGGGCACCATTCTTTTCCGCCTGCTCATAGCCATTGCCCTGCGCTGGGGACTCAATCCCAACGACTTGAAGCTGGTGACGGCGCTCTTTGTTTTTGTCGCCCTCGTGGCTCCACAATGGTTGGGATCCCTGTCCAAGAAATTCACCGGAGGGGTGCGTCATGCTGAGAATTGAAGCCCTGTCGAAAACCTTTTTCCCCAATACGCCCAATGAGGTGCGGGCGCTGCGCAAGGTGAGCCTCGAAATTGACGAAGGCAGCTTTGCCGCCATCATCGGCACCAACGGCTCTGGAAAGAGTACGCTGCTCAATGCCGTGGCCGGTACCTTTAAACCGGACCGGGGCCGCATCTTCCTGGACGATCGCGATATTACGCGTTGGCCGGAATTCCGCCGGGCGGCCCTCATCGGCCGCGTCTTTCAGAACCCCTTCGCCGGTTCCGCAGCCGAGATGTCCATTGCCGAAAATATCGTGCTGGCGATGCATCGCGGCCAGCGGCGCACCCTGGCTCCCGCCGTCACCCGCAAAGTCCGGCAGGCGATCGCCGACAAGGTGAGCGCCCTCAAGATGGGACTGGAAGAGCGCCTGGACAATCCCATCGGCAGCCTCTCCGGTGGCCAACGGCAGGCGCTCACCCTGCTCATGGCCACCTGGCTGCGGCCGAAACTGCTGCTTCTCGATGAACACACCGCCGCCCTCGATCCGAAAAGCGCGGCCAAGGTCGCGGAACTCACCAAACAGATCATCGACCAGGAAAAGCTTACCGCACTGATGGTCACCCACTCAATGCAGCAGGCCGTGGACCTGCCCGACCGCATCGTCATGATGCACCGAGGGCAGATCGTCGAAGACTACCGAGCTGATATGAAACGGCGAGTCCGCATCCCCGACCTCATTGCCGCCTTTGACCGCGTTCAGAAACGGGAGCTCTTTGATGAATCAGTGGCGAACCTCCTGGTTGAGCAGTATCGCTGAGCCAGGACATCGGTATGACCATCGTCAAAAGACAAAGACCGATACGATGTGGCAACATTATTCATGAATGGTGTTTTTGAATGTGGTGCCACGATCGACAGTATTCAGAACCCCACCGCGTTATCCTACGAAATCCTGGAGTAAGGTTTTGGAGCAGGCCATAGTGGCAAACTTCCCGACCTGAGCCACTGACCTTTCCGCCTCTGCCGTCGCCTGGGTTCCGCATGCGGCTGGGCAATCCAGCGTCATCCCTGGATTTGGCTCAATTGCTCGAGCTTTTCCCGGGCTTTGCCGGTTGCGAGGGCGGTCCTGGCCATTTCCGCCCCCTGCGCATAGTTCTTCGCCAGGCCGGAGAGGTAGAGGGCGGCAGCGGCGTTCATGGAGAAGAAATCTGCCTCGGGCGTGTCGTATCGGCCTTCGATGACCTGCTTGATAACCTGAGCGTTTTCCCGGGCGGTGGCACGACTGGCAATCCGCTGGAAGGCCACTGTTTTCAGCCCGAAATCGTCGGGCGTGACTTCATAGGTTTCGACCCTGGTGTCGCGCAGCTCGACCACCCGAGTCGGGCCGGCGAGGGAGAACTCGTCCATGCCCTGATGGGCCTCGATGCCGTGCACCATCCCGTATGGGGCAAGGGCTGCGGGCATGGCAATCTCTTTCAACACCGCGATGAGCTGGTCGCAGACGTGGGGAGCGTAGGCGCCGATGACAATACAGTTGGTCTGCTCACAGGGTCGGGTCAGCGGTCCGATGATATTGAACGCCGAGGTGAACCGCATGGACTGAATCAACCGTGCCCAGCCCGACTTGAGAAATGCTTCTCCAGGCAGGTAGCAGAGGCCGCTCTGAGCGAGACATTCCTCGGCTTTGGTAAGAGGGGCGTCGAGGTCAATGCCAAGGATTTCAAAAATATCGGAAGCCCCTGACACCCCGGTAACCAGCCTGGCGCCCTTCTTGGCGACAGTCAGACCGCAGGCCGCCGCGATGAGAGCTGCGGGAGTCGAACAGTTGATGGTCTTCAAGGGATCTGAGCCGGTGCCGACGATGTCGCAAACCGGTCCGCTCAGAGTGGTCCGGATCTTGGCTGTATCGTAGCGATCGAGCGCATCCCAGGCGCCGGAGAGCTCTTCCGTGGAGGGGCCGCGCGTAATGTGGGCCATGAGGAACGCGCCCTGCTGCAGTTCCGGTTGTTCGTTGAGGATGATCTGGCGATAGGCTTCAGCCGAGCTTTCACGGGTCATGAACTGGCCTGCGGCAACCGCGCAGATGAGTCTGCCGAAGTCACGGAGCTTGGTTTCTGATGGCATGGCTTGATCCTTTTTGATAATCAGCTGCTGAGTGGGAACAACGACAGGCGGTGTCTTTTCCGGGTCAGAATGCCACAACATATTTGAAAGCTTCACCGCTCAGGATGGTGGGCAAGACCAGGGGAACCTGGTCCAGCCCGATTCGGTCTTCGATGAGCGGCTCAAACGCCTTCCCAAATTGGGCCAGGAGCGCCAGCCCCCTGGTCATCTGGGGGCGGGTGCAGCCGTAAGCGCCGACGACATGAAGCTGGCGGTAATGGATTTCGTTGATGAGACGGGCGTGGACTTGGTCACTGCCGGGGAATCCACTGAAAAGGCAGTAACTGCCGTCGGCTCTGAGTTTGGTCAGCCCTTCCCAAAGGGTGTTGAGAGCAGGCGCGGCATTGACGGCGGCGTCGAAGCCGGGTTGCGGGCACTCGACCCCGCCCCCGATACCGAAGTGCTCGCGCAAAGCGTTGCTCCGTTCAAGCTTTTGAGTGTTCGTTTCCACCAGGAAGGGTTCCGCCCCCAGTGCTCGGCCGGCTATGGCCAACAGCAGGCCAAGGGTTCCACCGCCGTAGATCAGGAGCGACATGCCCGGGGAGAGTCGCAGCTGATCCAGAGCATTCAACGCGCACCCGAGCGGTTCGGCAAGACATGACAGCGGTCCGGGCAGGTTGGCGGGGACCGGGATGAGACTGGCCGTCGACACCGCCACCAATTCTGCAAAGCCACCGTCCCGATGAAACCCTATGATCTTCATGGACCGGCAGAGGTTCTCCATACCCGCGCGACAGGCGGCACATACGCCACAGGACTCTCCCGGCCAGACCACGAAGCGCTCACCGCTCACCGGGTCGAAGGCGCAAATCTCGTGGCCGGGGATTCTTGGCAGCACCAAGTCCCGCTGTCCCTGCTGCCACATCTTGGCATCGGTTCGGCAAACCGCGCAGTGGGAGAGGCGAAGGACGATTTCTCCGGGCAGCGAATGAGGAGAAGGAAGGTCTATCATCTCCAAACGCCCCACAGCTTCGAGGAGCAATGCTTTCATGGTGGGCTCGTCTAGGGGGTCATGAGGTGTTTTGACGCTTGCGCAACCGCTCCATTTCGCGGGTTTCCTCTTTGCGCCTCAGCGTCTCGCGTTTGTCGAAGTGTTTTTTCCCGCGAGCGAGGGCCAGTTCAATCTTGGCCTTACCCTTGCTAAAATAGATTTTAAGGGGAATGAGGGCAAGCCCTTTCTCCTGGGTCTTGCCGAAAAGCCGCTTGAGTTCAAACTTGTGCAGGAGAAGCTTGCGAACCCGCTCCGGCTCATGGTTGTCATAGGACGCGTGGCTGTAAGCGCTGATGTGACAGCCGTAGAGATAAATCTCTCCCTGCCGGATTCTGGCATAGCTGTCCTTGAGGTTGGCTTTTCCCTGCCGCAGTGACTTGACTTCCGTCCCCAGGAGGACCAGTCCTGCTTCGAGTTTCTCAAGAATCTCGTAATCGTGGTAGGCTTTCTTGTTCTGGCAGACGATCCGGAACCCTTCGTCGGAGGTGGTCTTGGTTTTCGACATTACAAAAAGCGCTTTCTCCTGGTTCGTCTTCCGGTCTTCTCCGAGAATTCTTCAGACTGCAGGACACCGGGGTTGAATATTCGCAGCTCTTCGGGAAACTTGTCAAGCATCTCGCGATAAAGCCGTTGGTGGATTTCCTCAGTGGTGCGCAGGCGCAGCACGCGAGCGACAAACCGGCGGCAATCATCGACGTGGGAGCGATTGATGAGGTTCTTCAGGCGCGGGATAGCCTGGGGGTTCATACTGAGGTTGTCGAGTTCCAGGCCCAGCAGGATGGGTGTGTAGAGCGACTCTCCCGCCATTTCCCCACAGAGACTCACCTTGATCCTGGCCTTGCGTCCAACCGCCACAACGTGTCTGATGAAGCGCAGCACGGCCGGATGGAGTGGTTCAAAGAGATATGCCACGTGCTCATTGGACCGGTCAATACCGATGCTGTACTGGATCAAATCGTTGGTGCCGATGCTGAAGAAATCCACTTCCCTGGCCAGCATGTCGGCTACGGCCACTGCTGAGGGCACCTCAATCATTACCCCGATGGGCATGTTATCGTCGAAGGCAAGGCGATGGCGCGTCAGCTCGCCGCGGGCATCGCGCAAGACCTCTTTGGCACGCAGCAGTTCGCTCACCCCCGAGACCATGGGGAACATGAGGCGGATGTTGCGGGCATGAGCGCTGGCCCTGAGAATCGCACGGAGCTGAGTCTGGAAGAGCTCGCGATAATGGAGGCAGAGCCGAATGGAACGCAGACCCAGGGCAGGGTTTGCCTCCTCGATTTTGGGGTACCAGGAGGCCAGCTTTTCGGCACCGACGTCGAGGGTTCGCATGGTAACCCACTTAGGCGCCATGAGTTCGGCGAGTTCCCGGTAATCGTTGTAAAGCGCCTCTTCGTCGGGGAAATCCAGCCGGTTCATGAGAAAGAACTCGGTGCGATAGAGTCCAATCCCGTCGGCACCATTATCCTTCGCCGCCACCACCTCTTCCAGAAGCTCGATGTTTGCCTCAATTGTGATGAGGCGACGGTCGAGGGTGCGGGCCGGAAAAGGTGCAACTCTGCTAATGGCGCGGATGTATGTCTCGAATTCCGTCTGGCGCTCATGAAACTGGCCCAGATCTTCGTCCGTCGGGTCGACAATGATCTTGCCGGATGCGCCATCGACGATGATGATGCTGCCGTTGGGGATCGTCTTGGTGGCCACCTCGGTGCCGACCACGGCGGGTATGTTCAATGAACGGGCGATGATCGAGGTGTGGGAAGTGCGCCCGCCCATGTCGGTGACCAGGCCCATAATGCGATCGAGGCGCAGTTGCGCGGTGTCGGCCGGGGAGAGATCATGGGCGACCAGAATGACCCGCTCGCTGATGTCGTCGAGGAAATTCTGTTCCTGGCCCGCCAGGTTGCGCAGTATGCGCTCTCTGACGGCTGCCAGATCTGCCATGCGGTTCTGGATAACCTCATCGTCGAGACCCTTGAACCGCTCGCCCGCCTGTTTGATGGAGCGGGCAAAAGCCCACTGAGCGTTCAGGCGTTCTTCGCGGATGAGGCGCACGGTCTCGTCATGAATTGGCGGGTCCCGAAGGATCATCTGGTAGACTTCAAGGACTTGGGCGTGATCGACCAAATCCGGGGGAAGCCTGAGTTTAATGTCTTCCAGGGCCTTTTCCGTCAGAGAGACTGCGACCTCGAACCGGGAACACTCTTCAGCTACGGCCGCCTCATCTTCGAGAAGATGGTGAGGGATGGAGATTCGCCAATGTGCGAGAAGATAGGCTTTGCCAATGGCAATTCCCGGCGAAACGCCAATTCCCTGGATGGCCTTTGCGGGCTGCTCCATCGATTTGCCTCAAACCTGAGCACATGATGATTTCAAGGGAGACGACGCTCTGAGTCGGCAGGCTGGCGAACAACGGCGAACGCGCGAGAACCATGTTGCTCCAGCAGGTTGACATCGCGGGGAACGAGAATGCGCCTTTCACAGTTATGAATACGAACGGGCGCTGGCGCACCGTGAGCCTGGAAAACCTATGGTTCGCCGAATTTCGTCTGAAAGAGGATGGCCAGGGCATTCAGCGCTTCGGATGCGTCCGGACCGAGGACCGTGACTTGGACCTTGCTTCCGCGGGGGCACACCAAGGTCATAATGTCGAGAATGCTCTTGCCGTTCACCTTGTTGTCACCTTTGGCAATCCAGACGTCCGATACGAATTGGGTGGCCACTTTGACAATTTGTGCTGCAACTCTGGCGTGAATCCCCGACTTATTGGCAATGATGAATTCCTGTTCCAATACCACGATCTTGCCTAAAACGGCCTCCAACGCTGATATTCTCCTCAGAGCTCCAAAATTCCGCCGTCTCTTAGCACATGGCCCCGGTGAAGTCAACTGCGCTGAACCGCCGACAGCCTTGCCTAAGATTGAGCTTGGGATACTGCCGGATTGTTCCCCCCCGACCCCAATTCCCCCATGCCAGTGCAGGCCGGGAGTCCAAATGGACCCGGCATCCCATCCCATCCTCGGTTGCCATACCCGCTGCGCGGCAATCGAGTTCCGGTTTGCGACCCCGAGCGGTTGCCGGCTCTGAGGCTCCGTCGCAGCGAGGAGGTCGACACGCTCATGGCATGGGGATTGATCATCATGAGCCGTTGTCTGCTTCTGGTCGGTATTCTGACCAGGAGAGAAAGGACGTCGAGCTTTAAATAGGTCCAGGCTTTGAGTCGCTTGCCGGACCGTTGCTCGAGTTGGCAGGTAATCCGGTTGTTATCGATTGCCTCGGGTATTCTTCGTGAGGTCAAGCCTCGTGTTACAGGTGGCCACCGCCCTCGAAGTCCTGTATATGTTATTGATCTCATTGAGAGCTTACAGTTAATTGTGGTCAAACCTGTCTCAACCATATATAAAGGGACCCGCAGCGCTCCAGCGGTAGCTGGCCTGCTTTGAATCCGGGAGAGGTTTGGGGGGTGCCGGTTGAGCGAGGTGAAGAAGACTATTGCCAGGAATGGATGCCTGAGCATCATTGCCTCGCTCGTCGGCGACAGCCACCGACAGGCTGTCCTGCATCGTAATGGCAGTAGCGGAGCCGGTTTGTGAGCGCGATTTCAGTTAAGGGGCAACCTATCCTGATCATTGGCATGCATCGATCCGGAACCACGCTGGTCTCCCACCTCCTCATGAGGTTTCCTCAAGTCCATTTTGAGATGGAGCCGCACGTGTTGTGGAAGGCAGGGAATTTTCACTACCTCCCTGACAATCGTTTCGATATTGATCGTAATGTGGTCGTCTGGATCAGGAACAAGCTACTTGGGGCTGCGGGAACCAGGATCCTGGTCGAAAAATCCCCAACCAACTGCGTTCGACCCCAACTGGTGCATGCTGTTTTCCCTGATGCGAAAATCGTATACCTGGAGCGTGACCCTGTCCGATGCATTTACTCGAATTTTCAGAAGACTCTGCTTAGTGTTTCATTCGATCCTGCAATTATTATACGAAAGTATTTATATCCTTCCTATTTGGAAAACAGGTATGCCACCAACGGCAAGAAGATCTTCGAGCGGTCCCTGGAGGCGGGCGGCGGACGGGGAATTCATAAGCAATTGCGAGCTGTCGATCTTCATCTGTTTGTTCTCTATACTGCGAAAATGCTCTACATTCGGAATGCTTTGCATGCCTTGCCGTTTGGACCAAAACTGGACGGTTTCATTGATATTATGAAAAATGAAGGTCCGATATCATATCACGTTAAAGTCTATCGGGAGGCGGAATCCTGCAAGCAGATTTTTCAGAATCTTTATGGTGATCATTTTCAATTATTCAAACTTGAGAAAATCCATACTCGAGCGGAGGAGATATCAAGGCTGTTTGAGTTTTGCGGGGTTACTGCCAGCGAAGAGTACATACATGGTATCGTTGAGTCATTTGACTCCAGAATAGTCAATCATGCCAATGCTTCCAGTGAATTTGATGAGAGCATTAGGAAGATGTTGGATTCTTGAGCAGCAACGCATGGGGACCTCGGGTGTGGCAACCAGGCGGCTGGCTCCAGGGTAACGTGCCACCCAAATGGGTGTCTGAGTTTCATCCGTCATGCCTGCGAAAGCGGTCATCCAGGTGGTTTTGCTGGGTTCCCGCTGGCGCGGGAATGGCGCGCCCGCCCGGGACAAGGGCCATTTTAGCCTGGGGAGCGGTGCTGAGGATCTTAAGAGCTGTCAACCGGAGGTTGTGCGGATAGAGAAGATGTTTGACTGGATGATCGTGGGTGCAGGTTTCACTGGCGCGACACTGGCGGAACAAATTGCTTCGCAGTTGAATCAGACCGTAATGGTAGTCGAACGCCGTGATCATATCGGCGGGAACGCCTATGACTATCTTGACGAACATGGCATATTAGTTCACAAGTACGGTCCTCACATTTTTCACACGAACTCAAGCCAAGTCTGGGATTATCTGTCCCGCTTTACTGACTGGCTTCCATATAATCATCACGTTCTGGCAGTCATCGATGGGAAGAAGATTCCGCTCCCTTTCAACCTGAATTCACTGCACGCACTTTTCCCACACCATACTGCCAGGAGGCTGGAGACACTGCTTTTGGAGAGATTTGACGAAGGAGTCCATGTGCCCATTCTTGAGCTCCGAGCGAGCAACATGAACGGGGATTTGGGTTTCCTGGCGGATTTTATCTATGAGAAGGTTTTTTACAGCTACACGCTGAAACAGTGGGAGCTCACGCCGGATGAGCTGGACCCTTCAGTTACCGCGCGCGTTCCGGTTCGCATTGGACGTGATAATCGCTACTTCCTTGACCGCTACCAGGCCATGCCCAAACACGGCTATACCGAAATGTTTCGAAAAATGCTGTCGCATCCGAACATCGAGGTGGTCCTCAATACGGACTACACGGAGATAATCGATGTTGTGAAGTTCAACCGGATGATCTATACAGGAGAAATTGATGCCTTTTGTGGCTTTGTGTACGGTGAGTTGCCCTACCGCAGCATGCACTTTGAATTTAAACATATTCGCAGGGGGGCGTACCAAGAGGTGGCTCAGGTGAATTACCCCAACGATCATGACTTCACTCGTATCACTGAATTCAAGCACATGACGGCGCAACAGGCATCCGCCACCACCATAGCCGTTGATTACCCCCGGCCTTGCAGGAGAGGTCGGGACGACCCGCACTACCCGATTCCCATGCCGGAAAACCAGGATCTGTATAATCGGTATCTGAAAGAGACGCACAGGATCAACGGCAATGTCTTGTTCGCCGGCCGATTGGCTGACTATAAATACTACAACATGGACGAAGCCGTGCGGCGGGCCCTCGATCTGTTTGAGACCAAGGTCGCCGCGTCGGCCCATGCCGGTTCTGATTCTACCGGCCGGTTACGCTTCAGGAGCCATCCGATCATTCAGCACCAGCCGCTTTTTCCCGGCCAATGCAACACCGTGGAACGTCCCGTTCAGATCATGGCAGAGTGTGGTTAGAACCGCACCCCCAAGGGCCTGTCTGATTTCTACAGAGTGCCTCTCGAGCCGGTCTGGGCAGGTCTGACAAGTCATCGTTGAGAGCATGTTAGTGGTAGGGTACCCTACCGCAAAGTCTATCATGGGAGCGGGAAGTGACGATGGGTACCATCGCGTCGGCCGTCAAAGGGAGCCGTCCACTCAAGGAAGAAATAGAAGTCATCGGATGTGACGAAGCGGATGGGGATTGCATAGAGTCGGGAATTGAATCTGACGCATTCGAGGCAGTCCTTGCCCAGCGACGTCTGCAACTGGTTATGAAGCGAATCATGGATGTCATCGGGGCGCTCGTGCTTATCTCGGTCTTCTCGCCCATTCTTCTGGTCACTGCCGTCTTGGTGCGGTTCTCTTCACCAGGTCCGATCATTTTTCGCCAAGAGCGCAGAGGGTACCGGGAAAGGCTTTTTCAATTCCTCAAGTTCCGGTCGATGATCGTCGATCAGGACCGTGTTATGGACAACCGTAAGGTAAAAGAGCTGCAGGATAATGGGATCTTGGTCAAGGTACGGCGCGACCCGCGCGTCACCGCCGTCGGGGCCTTCATTCGCCGGACCAGCATCGATGAGCTGCCCCAGCTGATTAACGTGCTCATGGGCGACATGAGCCTGGTGGGGCCGCGTCCTCTTGTGCCCTATATGCTGGAGCCCTTTCCCAAATTCCAAAAGGTGCGGTGCATGGTCCGTCCCGGCCTGACAGGGTTATGGCAGATTCGTGAGCGAGAACGCAACACAAGTGCCAAATATATGGTTAAACATGACCTTGAATACATCCTGCGGATAGGAGTTCTGTTGGATATCTGGATTCTACTCGCAACCCTTCCCGCCACAATCCTCGGAAAAGGGGCCCACTGATACGCCGATGCGAACTCTCGGGCAGGCATGGCCTCTCTCCGACCCCAAGAATCAGAATTACGGGGCAAGCTCCCAATGAATCACTCTCGCCGGGGTCATTGGTCGGAAAGTACCTCTCGGTAGAGTTGAAGGGTGGCTTCAGCGCAAGCGCTGATGTCGAATTGCCTGATAGCTCGACGCTGGGCCTGCTTTCCCAGTCTGGTGCGGAGTTCGTCATCTTCCAGCAGCCGGTTCAATGCCGCCGCCAGTGCATGGGCATTGCGCGGAGGAACGACGAGGCCGGTCTGGCCGTGTTGGTTGACGAACTTCACTCCAGTCGGCAAATCAGTGCTCACCACCGGTATGCCACTGGCGTGCGCCTCAACTTGGACCAGTCCGTATGCTTCGGTGTTGGCGCTTGATGGGAGAACGAAAACGTCGCTCGCCTGATAGTAGACGGGCAGCTCCTCATCTTCAACCAGACCCGCGAACTTGACTCTCTCGGCCAATCCCAGTGCTTGAGCCAAATCAGTCAGGGGTTTGCGCAAGGGTCCCTCTCCCACCAACACCAGCACCCCCGGCACCTGTTTCATTGCCGCAATGAGATACTCCAACCCTTTATAATAGACAAATCGGCCAATAAACAGGATCATTCGCTGATCACCCGCCAGGGAAGCCCTGAGCTGGCTCGCGCGAAGCCTGGAGTGGTCGGTGGGCTGAAATTTCTGAGTCTCGATGCCGCCGGGGATGACGACCAGTTTCTTCTTATGCTGGGTGAGGAAAGGCGATGATGTGGCCAGTTCCGGCGACCAGACGATGATCCGTTTCGCCCTCTCGAGAAAACGATTCAAAAACGGCCGGTAAAGCAAAAGCAGGACCTTCTGACGAACAATATCCATGTGAAAGGTTACGATGATGGGTGCCTTCAGGCGTGCTCCAGCCTCGGCCAATTCGCCCCAGGGGTACGGAAAATGGAAGTGGTACAGGTCAGCCGCCGCATCTCGCAGGAGACCGGTGAACCCTAGAGTGATCGGGGTCGAGGACACGTGAGCGATGGTTGTCGCCCGTTGCACGAAGATTCGTCCGTCATATTCCTCTTTCAGGATTCCCCGCCGCTTTTGGCCGGTGATTACCTGCGCCTCGAGGTGAGGGTTACAATGGAGCAGCGCCTTGGCGAGCCACTGTACGTGCCGTTCCAGGCCGCCCGGATGGGGTGGGTACAATTTGCTGACAAAGGCAACCTTCATGGCTCAGCCTACAGTGGCAAACATGTGAGTGAGTGCGCTGCCCACCGCTTCTCTAATTCATCTCGGGCAGTACATAAGCATGGAATTTGCCCGGAGCGGCCGTCACGAGTGCCCGCAGGAGGTTCCGCAGGTTTGGACCGTCAATGTGGGCCGCGGGTATCCCTGCCACCATTGGGAACCGTGAACCGAGTCTGTTGATCGAGTGGTCACCTGGCTCATTGGAAGTGCTTCCGTCCTGGTCTCTTAGAGCCGGAAAGGGATAAGAAAATGCAAACCATCCGGATCTCGATGGACTTCGCGCTCGATCGCTTCTGAACACTCCGGCTGCGGCGATCTCCTCGTAACAGCTTTGGATATCGCAGGATTCTTGCTCGTCTGCTTCTGGTCGGCGCCTACACTAGCGGTATTTCGTCCCCTGTCAAGTGATTTGGCAGGGTGCGGTGCAAACGGCTGACCGGTCGCCATCAGGAGAAGGCAGCATGTTGAAAATGTACGATAAGTAAGTGGACAAAGAGGCGGGCGGGCAATTGCCCGTCCCTGACCCGCAACCCGGGCGCGTTTCAGCAGCGGGGCGGCCGCGGGCGGCTCGAGGCCGCCCAAATCCGCAAGGTATCATCCCTGGCCTTTCATAAGGCCTGCCGTCGGCAAGGTTTGCCGTCGGGCTATTTCCCGGACTGGAAGGGATCCCAGTCGCAGCCCCAGATTTCACTGTTGAGTGGCAGTTTGTAGTTGCGGCGTTCTTCGTAGGTTGGATAGCGCCGGTCACCACCCTCGCCGGGGAGCATGCTGACGGGGAATTTGGGGGCCAGCAGGCCATGCTTGCGGGCTTCCTGCTCGAGCCATTCCCGGTCGTCGGGGTGAGCGATCGAGATTAAGGCCCGCGCCCGTTCGTAGCCGCTCAAGCCTCGAAGGTTCACAATCCCATACTCGGTGCAGACGTAGTTGGCGAGCTGCGCCGGCACATCCACCGTTGACCCTTCGGGCAGGAACGGCACGATCCGTGAGGTGCCGTGCTTGCTGCGGGCGGTCATGGAAGCCACCCCGCGGCCCCCCTTGGACATGGCGCAGAAGCTGACAAACTGGAAATAGCCGCCAGTGCTGGAAATGGGGCGTTTTTCGTAGAAGCCCGCGCACTGCTGCCCCAAAAGGTCCACGGCGACGCAGTTGTCGATGGCGATCATATTGTCGATGCGGCTCAGAGTCTGGAAATTGTTGGTATAGCCAATGTCGTAGACCGCCAAGTGCTGATTGTGATTGACGGTATCATAGTACCACTGCTCATCCACGGGAAAGGCGAAAGTCCACACGCTCTTACCCCGATCGATGGTCTTGTAGGCATTGGTCACCTGGCCGGATTCGATGAGGGTAATGAGCCCATAGTTGAGCATCTCGGTGTGGATGCCGAGATCCTTGAAACCGGCGTCGGCCATGGCGGTAACACAGGCTGAAGGCAGCGACCCGATGCCAAGCTGGACGATGTCCCGATCCCGCATGATGGTCATGATGTGGCGGGCGATGGCCTCTTCCTCGGGGCGGGCCTTGATAGCCCGTTCGTTGATCTGAGGCCATTTGTACTTTTCGCAGTCGACCTCGACCCAGTAGTCGATTTCATCGATGTGGATGGTATTGAGACGTCCGCCCTCCGCCCAGGGGTAATCCGAACGCACCTCGATGACGGTCTTTTTCGCCGTTTGTTTGAAGATATTGGCGTTGTTGGTACCGTAGGAAAAATTGAAAAACCCGTGGCTGTCGGGCAAGGTGGCGGCGTTGAACCACCAGTCGAGGCCACGTTTCTCCTTGACGGCGTTGATGAAGCGATAGTGATGGGCCCACATGCCGTAAGCCCAGCCCCACTGGGCCCAGTCGGTCACATTGTTGGTGTCACGGGCTTTGCGGTTCCAGGGAAAGAAAAAGAACTCATGGACGCAATGGTACTGCTGTAAGGGATCGATCTGCTGCAACTCCGGGTGCGGGTAAAAACAGGCGTATAGCCAGAATTCAATATCTTTCAAGCTGCCGGGGCCGGGGCCAAGCCTCCGGGCGACGGCTTCGGTGCACACCGTCGAGTCCCCCCCGACACTGCCGTTGTTGATCCAGTCACCGGATTTTACCATCTCGGCAATCTGTTCCGGTGTTCTTTTCTTGTCGCGAATCTTCTGCTGAATGGGTGTCGTCATCAGAACTCCTTCCTCCAGTTGGTGATGGGATCGGCCATATGCTTTCCTGAGAAGATTTGACATATGCCGGAGAGCGCTGAATTAGTCAAAAGAAAACACGATACTTCTCGTCAGAGTGTTCAAGCGGCCTGATTTTCTGAATTCTTGACATGCCCTGTTGCGGGTGGGCTAAAGGATTTCAGCCAGCTGCTCCGCAAGGGCCTCGGTGGTGGTGAAGAGCAGCCCGGACATCCCCAACCTTTGAGCGGCATGCACATGCTCAAGGGTGTCGTCGATGAAAACGGCTTCTTCTGGCGCAACCTCCAGGCGTGCCAGGACTCTTTCGAACGCCGCCGGGTCCGGTTTGGCCAGGCCTTCGTCGCCGGAGCAGAAGACGACATCGAACAGCTCGCGTATCTTCCACTCCTTAAGCCATTCCTCCAGACCGCGCGGCGCATTGGAGAGTACCGCCGTCTTAAGGCGGCCGTGCAGGCGGCGGATCAGGTTGACAACCGCCGTGTTGATCGCCTCATCGCGGCGGTAGCGGCGCCGGAAAGCATCGAGTTCACTTTGAGCGGTCAAGCCCAGGTCAGGTCCAACGGCTTCCCAGTACTGAGCCTCCGTCAGGCGCCCGAGCAGGGCATTCTGCCAGGCCCGGCGGTCGAACATAAGCCTGTTGATGGTATCAGGTTCCAGGCCCAGTTCCCGCTCATAGCGGCGGAACAGCGAGGGTGGCTTTTGCGCGGAAATGACTCGCCCGAAGTCAAAAATGACGGCTTTAATCATGAAGCCTCGCATGCTATGGTACCGTTTCCGCGGACCTCGCCCGCGGACCGGATCAGAACTGGCGGCAGGGCTGGCGACAGGTGGCGCGATCGTGAACCGCCATCATAACCGAACTGACAAGATCGCCTCCATGAGAATTCGCTTTGGCCGACCGTGGTCCGGTGGAAACAAACCGTTGGCCGAGGTCGTCCCGTGATGCCTCACTGCCCGCGGGCCACGCTGTCTTCAATACGGGTTGCCGAGGATCGCAACATGGCGCCAAAGTCTGGCACGATTGCACTCATGGGTTCCGGGGAACTGACCGCTACTATGGTCGAAGTGTACAAAGAGCTCCTGGCGAAGCTCCAGCCCTCACCGCGCGCGGTTTTTCTGGACACGCCCGCCGGCTTTCAGCTCAACGCCGACCTGCTGTCACAAAAGGCGGTCGGGTACTTTCATGACCGTATCCAGCAGTCTTTGAGGGTCGTCTCATTCAAGTCCAGGGATGGAGTGGCCCTCTACGAGGCCGAACAGGCATTCCATGAACTCCGCGAAGCCAATTTCGTGCTGATTGGTCCGGGAAGTCCCACTTATGCCGTTCGCAACTGGGACCAGACACCGGTTCCGGAGATTCTCACGGCATGTGTTGCAAAGGGAGGCTGCCTGGTGGCCGCCAGCGCTGCCGCCCTCACCGTAGGCCATTTCACCCTCCCGGTTTACGAGATCTACAAAGTGGGGCAGGATCTGCACTGGGAGGAGGGATTGCAGATTCTGGGCCATTTCGGCTTTAATCTCGTGGTGGTTCCCCACTGGAACAACGCGGAAGGCGGCACCCACGACACCCGTTTCTGCTATATGGGGGCGGCGCGCTTTGCGCAGCTCGAAGCGCTTTTGCCTGATGATATTGCGATATTCGGCCTGGATGAGCACACGGCCTGTCTACTGGACCTGGAGACCGATGAGGCGGTCGTCAAAGGCCTTGGTCGAGCAGTCTTGAGGTGTCGCGGCGCCGAAGTGGTGTTCGAGAAGGGAGAACGCTTCTCGCTTGAACTCCTGAGAGGTGGGAAAGGGCTCAAGCCTTGGCAGCCCATTGCTCCTCAGCTTTCTCCCGAACAACCACGTCCCGGTGAGCGGCAGCATTCCTTCTGGGGTGTCATTCATTCCCTGGAAGCCTCCTTCCAGGCCGCGCTCCAGAAGCGTGACCCGCAAGCGACCATCAGCATCCTGCTCCAGTTGGATGAGCGCCTTTGGCGAGCCCGTCAGGAAGGTGAGAGTGACGAGTTCATCTCCCAGGCGAGGGAGATCTGGCGGGAGCTGCTGGTTCACCTTGGGACGAAGCTCGAAGCCGGCCCTGAAGATCGAACTAGGTACCTGTCGCCTCTGGTCCATGAGTTGATCGATTTGCGGGAACGCTTCCGGCGGGAGCGAAAATGGCACGAGGCCGACGCCGTTCGCGAAAGCCTCCTACGTGCGGATATTATCGTTGAGGATACCAGGGACGGCCCGCGGTGGCATCTGGAGGCGGGGTAAAAGTAATTGTCGAAGAGCGGACTGCAAAAAAAGCTAACCGCAGAATATCGAATATCCAACCGCAGAAGGTTAAAGGAGGGTTTGGACGGACGGCAGGACCGCGGGGTGTTGAAAAGGGAATACCCAAAATAAGACAAGGAATTGCAGAATGCTGAAGTGGATGAAGTGGGTTGACGTGGCAGCCATCAGCGTCCGGAGCCAGGGGGGTAACTAAGGGGCGGGTTGCGGCGTGCCTTAGCCATGGTGAGGGGTCGGATCATCAGGACGAAAGCCCGAGAGCTCCATGCCGCTCTCGATTCAGCGTAAGGTCTGAAAGCTGCACCAGAGACTATTTCCAGATGGAAAATCCGGAGCTTGGAAGATATGGGGTCAAGGAGAAACAGGCAGCGCCGCTTCTGAGTCAAAGAGAAACAATCTGCCTGACAAGATGATTTTCCAACCTCTGGCTTGGCATGAGGACGTTGTTCGTGGCAGGAACCGGGCAATTCGGTGTCAGGCTTTGGAGGAGGTGGTTGCCACCTGGAAGATGCCCGCTCCCACCACGAGAAGCCCGAGAGCCTTCATCAGGGAGATGGTCTCCCCGAAAAAGAGATAGGCTAACAGCGTGGCGCCGATGGGCTCACCGAGAATCAGCACGGCCACGGTGGTGGCTGGAAGAAAGCCCAGAGTCCAGTTAAAGGTGGTATGGCCGATTAATTGGGGAACTACTGCGAGCAGCACGAAGACCAGGTAGGTTTGAGAAGAAAAGCCGGTCAGGGGGGTTGCGCTCAGGAGGTTGAGGGGCAGCAGGAAGAGGGCGGCGGTGCTGTAGGCGCCGAGGACATAGGCGGTCAGATTGAGGGTGTGTCGCACGGAGCGCCCGGCGAGGAGGTAGCCGGCGGCGGCGAGGGCTCCTGCCAGTGCGAGGAGATCGCCGAGGAGGGCCTCCGGGGAGAAATGGAAGTCGTTTTCGGCGATGATCATGCTGCCTGCCACGACCAGCAGGATGCCGGACCAGGCATAGCGGGGCAGCCGCCGGCGAAGGCAACACCGGTCAAAGAGGGCGACAAAGAGAGGAGTGGTGCTGACCAGCGTGGCGGAGCTGGCAATGGAAGTCAGTTGCAGAGACCGGATCCAAAAGGCAAAGTGGAGCGCCAGGAAGCAGCCGGCGAGCAGGGTCCGGCCCAGGATGGGCCGGTTCCAGCAGTGATTGGCGGGCATCTTGAAAAGATACCAGGGAAGAAGGACGACGGCGGCGATCCCGACGCGATAGGACGCTATGGCCAGGGCCGGAGCGTCGGCCAGCCTGATCAGAATGGAAGCGCAGGAGATGGCGGTAATCCCGGTCGCCACGAGGGGCCACAGCAGCAAAGGATGCGGCGGGGCAAGACCCGGGGAGGGTCGAGGCGTGGAAGCCGGCGGGTGATCCAATGCCTCTGGATGCCTCAAAAAACTCCTTGACAAGATCATTCCCAATAAGGTACTGGTAACCGTTCAAAACTCTTTCAGGGAGGAACGGTTATCATGGTAAAGAGCCCTTGCCTCAATTGTGACAGAGCTGCCGAAGACAAGAACAAGTGCCTGGAAAACTGTGAGAAGCTCAAAGAGTACCAGGAACAGATTCTGAAGCAAGGAATTTATGCGACCATGTAACCCGGGGCGAACGCGCCTCTGCCTTACGCGGCCGTCGCGGCCGCTTTTTTTATCATGATCGGGGTTGTTCACGGTTGAAGCGAACGAGACTGCCCGCGAGCGATGCAGGAAGCAACGGGAGGGTATGAGCATGTATGCGATATTTCAGTCGGGTGGCAGGCAGTATCGAGCTGAGCCCGGCGCGGTGGTCAAGCTTGAGAAGCTCCCCGGGGAAGTCGGGGGTGAAGTGTCATTGGCCGAGGTGATGCTGGTTGCCGATGAAGATCAGGTCCGGGTCGGCCAGCCGGTGCTCGAGGAGGTATCGATTCGGGGGCGGATTGTGGAACAGGGTCGCCACCGCAAGATCGTTATTTTTAAGCATAAGAGGCGCAAGGATTACCGCAAGAAGCAGGGGCATCGGCAGTATTACACGGCGGTCCTGATTCAGGGAATCGAGCAGGGACTGGCTGCAACGGCGCAACCTGCTGATTCAACCCCTGTTACCGAAGGTGCAGCGGCACCGTTGGAGGAATAAACATGGCCCATAAGAAAGCTGGAGGAAGTTCCAGAAATGGTCGGGACAGCGCCGGGCAGCGTCGGGGCGTGAAGCGTTATGGAGGCGAGGCGGTACGGGCCGGCAACATCCTGGTACGGCAACTGGGAACCAAGTTCCACCCCGGCAAGAACGTCGGTATGGGAAGAGACTACACGCTCTTCGCGCTCATCGATGGTACGGTCGCGTTTGAATACAAGGACAAGATGCGTCAGAAAATCAGCGTCTATCCGGTCCCTGCCCCCGCGTAACGATTTTTCCTTCCCTTGAATCCGTTGGCAACTCGGCGCTGGTCTGGAAAAGGCGGGGCAGCGCCGGGTCACTGCCTCCTCCATGGTTGGTCAACCATCATGCATGGTAATCACTCATACACTAATCGGGTAACCCCGTGGCAATCCCCCAACGGGAGGGGAGAATTCAATGCTGCGTTGCTGATACTCCCATGAAGTTCGTCGATGAAGTCAAAACAAGGGTGGTAGCGGGTAACGGGGGCCAGGGTTGTGTGAGTTTCCGCCGGGAGAAGTATGTGCCCAAAGGGGGACCTGACGGAGGTGATGGCGGTTGGGGAGGCGACGTGGTGCTGGAAGCTTCCGAGCGAAAGCATACCCTGCTCGATTTTCATTTCCGTCATGAATTCAAGGCAACCTCGGGGACCCATGGCCAGGGCCGGAATCGGCACGGTCGGAGCGGTCGGGATCTCATCCTTGAGGTTCCCCCTGGGACCATCGTAAGAGATGCGCAATCGGGTGAGATGCTGGCTGATCTGGTGACGCCCGGCCAACGGTGGGTGGCGGCCAAAGGGGGGCGGGGAGGAAAGGGCAATGCTCACTTCACTTCTTCCACCATGCGGGTTCCCAGGTTTGCTCAGCCCGGGGAGAAGGGTGAAGCCCGGGAATTGGTCCTGGAACTGAGGCTTATGGCGGATGTTGGCCTGGTTGGGTTGCCCAATGCCGGTAAATCGACCCTGATTGCCGCGGTGTCGTCAGCCCGGCCAAAGATCGCTGCTTATCCCTTTACCACGATCGTTCCCAACCTGGGAGTGGTATGCTATCGGGATGCAACTCCCTTCGTAATGGCCGACATTCCCGGCTTGATCAGCGGGGCTCATCTTGGCGCGGGTCTGGGAACCCGGTTTCTGCGTCATATCGAAAGAACCCGCTTGCTGGTGCATCTCATCGACATCCACGAAGCGGCGGCGGGTGACCCACTCGATCCCTATCGCCTGGTCGAAACCGAATTGCAGAGCTACTCTGAAGCAATCCAGGGCAAACCTCGCGTCATCGCCCTGAACAAGATTGATCTCCTGACCGAACCCGACCTGCTGGATCGCATCGTTGCCTCCTATCAGCAGACGGGACACCCGGTGGTGCTGCTGTCGGCGCTGAAGGGACAGGGGCTCGACCTGTTGCTGCAGCTCCTGACTCGGCTCCTGTTGCCCTCCGAGCAGGTTGAGCCGTCCGAGGCTGAGGTCGGCGCCGAGGGAGAAGCCATTCGGGTTGAGGAGGGAGCGAACGCATCTTTCTCGCGGTTGGGGTCGGGCGAGTGAAAAACTGCCGGGCCTGAGCCCTTTCAGGTTATAATGGGTCGCTCATTACCCGGATGGTGCATTCTTCACCTGGTTGTTCGCTGATTGTTCAAGTGGCGGAAGAGAATCCCTCAAGGATCAAGGAAGGACTGCTGGACCCATGGACGAACTGAAAAATCGAGGGGCTTTTTTCAATCGCTGCCGACGGTTGGTGATCAAGGTGGGGAGCGCGGTTCTGACGGGACCTCGGGGCTTGAACCGGGTGATGATCCATCGCCTCACCGATCAGATCGCCGAACTGCGGCAGATTGATCCGGAGCGCAAGATTGCCGTCGTAACCTCGGGGGCGGTCGCTTCCGGGTTGCGCAAGATCGGTTTCAATCAGCGTCCTCGAACCATCCCGCACAAGCAGGCCATGGCGGCTGTTGGCCAGGGGGCGTTGATGGAGGCCTGGGAGGGCGCTTTCGACAAATACGACCTGCTGGTTGCCCAGGTACTGCTAACCAGCGAGGATCTGGCCCATCGCCATCGCTATCTCAATGCGCGCAATACGCTGGAAACGCTGCTCGACTGGGGTATTCTTCCCATCATCAACGAAAATGATACCGTTGTGGTCGAGGAGATCCGGTTCGGAGACAATGACCACCTGTCGGCCCTCATTGCTGGCCTGATCGGGGCCGACCTGGTGATCAATCTGACTGATACCGCCGGGCTCTACGATTGTGATCCGCGTACTCACGAAGCCGCCCAGCTCATTCCGCTGGTGAGCCGGATTGATGCGAAGCTCGTTGCCTGTGCCACCCCTGAGCCCGGTGCGGTCGGCACGGGGGGCATGTTGAGCAAGCTCAATGCCGCCAGGAAATGCCTGGCTTCCGGGATTCCCATGATCATTGCGCCAGGCCGGGAACGTGATGTCCTCCTGCGAATTTTCGCCGGCGAAGTCCTGGGGACTCTTTTCCTGCCTCGAAAACGTCTCTATCATGGTAAGAAGCTCTGGCTGGCCAGCCTGCCCAAGCCGGTGGGCGAGCTGGTTCTCGATCAGGGTGCGGTTGTGGCGCTTCGCAAGCATGGGAAGTCGTTACTCCCCATAGGAGTGCGTGAGGTTCGGGGCAATTTTGGGGTGGGAGCCCCGGTGAGATGCGTCAGTGAAACGGGCGAAGTGATTGGTGTGGGCTTATCCAACTACAGGTCCGTTGAAGTCGACCTGATTCGGGGCCATCATACTGAAGAGATCGAAGAGCTGGTAGGATACAAGCATTCCGATGAGGTCATCCATCGGAACAACTTTGTTTTAACGGGCGAAAGTATCGAATAGGGTCTGCAAGGGGGATGGAATGCGCGAGGAAATCCGGCAGATGGGCCTGGACGCTCGAACTGCTGCTCATGAAATGGCGAAAATCGGCAGTGCGCAAAAACGGCAGGCACTCGAAGCGGTGGCCGTCGCTCTGGGAGAGGCGCGAGCGGCCATTGACGCGGCTAACCGCAAAGATGTTGCGGAGGCGCTCGATAAAGGCCTTGCCGCCGCCAAGGTGGATCGGCTGCGCCTGACCGACAAGGTTCTGACAGAAATGACGGATGGCCTCAGGGAGATAGCCCTGCTCCCCGATCCCGTGGGCGAAATCACCCGCCTGTGGACCCGCCCAAATGGGCTGAGGGTGGGAAGAATGCGGATTCCGCTCGGTGTGGTGGGCATTGTCTATGAGTCCCGTCCCAATGTGACCATCGATGCCGCAGCGCTTTGCATCAAAGCCGGCAACGCGGTGGTTCTGCGCGGTGGGTCGGAAGCGTTCCATTCCAATCAATGCCTGGCGAAAATCCTGCAAGAGTCGCTGAATACCTCAGGCCTGCCCGCCCAGGCAGTGCAACTGGTCGGGACCACCGATCGCCAGGCGGTGCTGGAGCTTCTCCAATTGGAGGAATATGTCGACGTCATGATTCCGCGGGGGGGAGAAGACCTGATCCGGTTTGTTACGGCCAATGCGCGCATGCCGGTCCTCAAGCATTATAAGGGGGTCTGCCATGTCTACGTGGATGCCGGAGCGGACTTTGAGATGGCGGAAAAGATCTGCTTGAATGCCAAAGTACAGCGGCCGGGGGTCTGCAATGCCATGGAAACCCTGCTGGTGCACCAGGACGTGGCGGCAGGTTTTCTCCCGTCCATGGCTGCCGCCTTCCGCCGCGAGGGGGTGGAGTTGCGCGGCTGCGACCGGACCCGCATGATCGTGCCCGAGTGCGTGGCCGCCACCGAAGAGGATTGGTATGCAGAATACCTTGACCTCATTCTGGCCGTGAAGGTGGTGGACAGTATGGAAGAGGCCATTTCCCATCTGACCACCTATGGTTCACAGCATACTGAAGCCATCGTTACCCGGAATTTCGACCGTGCTCACCGGTTTCTCCAGGAGGTTCAATCCTCGCTGGTCCTGGTCAATGCCTCGACGCGCTTCAACGACGGCTTCCAGTTGGGCCTGGGGGCGGAAATCGGCATCTCGACCTCGCGGTTGCATGCCTTTGGTCCCATGGGGGTTGAGGAACTGACCACCACCAAATTCATTGCCATGGGAGACGGCCAACTGCGGGAATAGGGATTGTTGAAGAGTGAATGGTCAAGAGGGGTAGGGATAGGGGATTGATCGAATGGGGGAGGTGAGGTCGCGACGGGTGGGAGTGATGGGGGGGACTTTTGATCCCGTCCATTTGGGACATCTGCGGCTGGCCGAAGAGGCGGTCGAGGCCCTGGGACTTGACGCCCTGCTTTTTGTACCGGCGGCGGTTCCTCCCCATAAGCTGGCAAGGGGCATTCTCAGCTACAGGCATCGCTGGCGGATGTTGGAAATAGCAACGAGGGACCATCCGCGGTTTGAGGTGTCGGATGTGGAGGTACAGGTACCGGGCAAGTCTTACACAGTGATCACGCTCCGGAAGTTGACCGAACTCTACGGCAAGGAGGTCGACCTTTTTTTCATACTGGGTTTGGACGCCTTTCTGGAGCTGGATACCTGGTGGCACTTTGAAGAGCTGTTCGGTCTGGCCCAGATGACTGTCTTGCGCCGGCCCGGCTGCGACGAAGGGGGAATAGCACAGTTCCTCACAGAGCGAGTCTCTTCCCAGTATGCCCGCAGCCCTGACGGTGCCGGTTTCACTCATCCGCAGCTCTTGCCTGTGCATTGTTTACCCAATACCTGGCTCGATATCTCGGCAACCCGAATCCGGCAGTTGGTGAGCGCGGGAAAGTCGATCCGGTACCTGGTGTTGACGGAAGTTATGGAATATATCCAGGCAAATCGGCTCTACCGGAAGGAAGGGGTTGGGGATGAGCCCGTCGGGCAGGGACGATGCGGGCTTGGAGACTGCGCGGCATGAGAGAACACGAGGCGAAGGAGAAGGTCGAACCGGCGCGGCCCGCCAGCGGCAGGGAAAAGGCGGCGTGGTGCGTTCGTGCAGCCCTGGAACACAAAGCGCTGGATGTGGTTTTGCTGGATGTTGCCGGGCTGACTTCGTTCACCGATTTCTTTCTGATTTGCAGCGGCAAGTCCAGTCGCCAGGTGCAGGGCATTGTCGACAAACTGGAAGACACTCTCGCCGGGTTGGGCCTCAAGCCGCTCGGTATTGAGGGGCGGGGGGAAGGCCATTGGGTTCTGATGGATTATGGCGATGTGGTGATCCATGTTTTCTACGAGCCGGTCCGGGTCTTTTACGATCTGGAAAGTCTCTGGTCGGATGCAAAGCGACTGGACGTGGCAGGGGGGGGGCGATGATTTGCTTGGAGACGCCCAAGAGGGAACCTTATGAATGGGTTGTGCGCTGCTGACCGGGCTGGCCGGAAAGGGCTGGTGATCTGGCTGGTGATCTCTTTGCTCGGCGCAACTCTGTTCCTGCCGGCAACGGGTGGTGCGCTTTCGCTGAGTGATGAGAGAGCGATCGGGCGTGAGATGCTTGCGATGATCAAGGCCCGCATGTCACTGGTTGAGGATGGCGAGGTCCTGGCCTATGTTCAGGCGGTTGGCAACCGGATTGTCGAACGGCTGGGAACCACTCCCTATCAGTATCGTTTCTTCGTCATCAACCAATCGGTCCCCAATGCCTTTGCCGTGCCCGGGGGGTATATTTTCATCTACCGCGGTCTGATCGAGCTCATGGCCAGTGAAGGAGAACTGGCCGGAATTCTCAGCCATGAACTGGGGCACATCCAGGCGCGGCACTATCAACGGCGGGCCGAGGAGGGGATGATCCTCACGGCGGCATCCATTGCGGGCATCCTCGCAGCGGCGCTGCTGGGTGCCAAGGGGGGCGGGGCGGGTTCCCAGGCGCTGATGATGGGAACGATCGCCGGAACCCAAACCGCGCAGTTGAAATACAGCCGGGAAAATGAAGAAGAAGCTGACCAGCTGGGGTTGCGCTACCTCACTGCGGCGGGCTACCCGGCGAAGGATATGGTATCGGTGATGCAGCGGCTGAATCAGGCGCAATGGATGGCCAACTCCAACATCCCCTCCTATCTTCTAACGCATCCGGCCCTCAGCGAACGCGTTCAGTATCTGCAGGATCTGATCAGCAAACCGGAATATCAACGTCCGGCTGCGAATTTCACCACGCTGGGTGATTTTTCCGTCATGCAGGCCGCCCTCGTTGCCGAGTACGGCGACCCGCGCACCGCGGAGGAGCGGTGGCGGACAGGTGCCCGCAAAGGTGAAGCGGCGGCGGTCTATGGGTTGGGACGGTTGTATCTGAGGCAGGGGAACACGGCGGAGGCCATGCCCTACCTCCAGGAGGCGGCCCGGCAGAATTCGGCGAGCCCATTTGTGCTGAGCACCCTGGGGGAGGCTTATTTCAAACAGGGAAAGGTCACCGAGGCCCAGCGGGCCTTGCAGACGGCGCTCCTGCTGGATCCAGCCTCGCCGGTGGCTCACTATCGACTGGCGCTCGTACTGAAAGAACAGGGCAAGAAAGAAGAGGCCCTTCAGCATTTGGAACAAATCGAGGACCTTGCGCCATCCTTTCCGGATATCGATATGAGCCTCGGCACCCTCTACGGGCAGGTCAACCGGATGGGCCTGGCTCATTTCTATCTGGGGCGTTACTACCTGAGCCGGAGCAACTGGGAGGTTGCGGTCTTCCATTACCGAAAAGCGAGGCCATTGCTGGGAGATTCCCCGCAGAAGCTGGAAGAAGTGGACCGGGGGTTGAAAGAAGCAGAGAAACGACTGAAAGAGAAGGGAAATATCAGGACTAAGAAATGAGGCCGGCGACCTGAGGGTGGGTTGACGCAGCCGGAGGAGGAGTAAATGAGGATTTTGATAAGTGATGATCTGGGTGCGAGCGGGATTGAAAAGCTCAGGAGTGTCCCCGGGTTTGAGGTGGATGCGCGAAAAAAGGTGGCCCCGGAGGAACTCTTCAAGATCATCAAGGATTATGATGCCCTGGTGATTCGCAGCGCGACCAAGGCCACCGCGGAACTGATCGCGGCCGGCGAAAAACTGAAGGTCATTGCCCGGGCAGGCATCGGGCTCGACAATGTGGACATTGACGCTGCCAGTCGACGCGGCATTGTCGTGATGAACACCCCGGATGGAAATGTGATCACTACCGCCGAACATGTCATTGCCATGATGCTCGCCTTGAGTCGCAATATCCCGCAGGCTGACGGGTCGCTCAAAGCCAACCGCTGGGAAAAGTCGCGCTTTGTCGGCCATGAAGTGTTCCACAAAGTGTTGGGCATTGTCGGTATTGGAAAGATCGGAAGAATCGTTGCCGATCGGGCCATGGGCCTCAAGATGAATGTCATTGCGTATGATCCCTATATCAGTGCCGAAGTGGTCGAAAAACTGGGGATCAAGGCGGTAAGCCTGGACGAACTCCTCGCTCAGTCCGACTACATCACCGTCCATACACCCATGACCAAGGAAACGCGCAATCTGCTGAACGCCGACGCCTTCAGCAAGATGAAAAAGGGGGTTTTCATCCTCAACTGTGCGCGTGGGGGCATCGTCAATGAGCAGGACTTGCACGATGCGATCCTGGCGGGGATTGTTGCCGGTGCGGCCCTCGATGTGTTCGTGCAGGAGCCTCCCGTGGACAACCCGCTGCTGCGTCTCGATCGAGTGGTGGCGACGCCGCACCTCGGCGCCTCCACCGATGAGGCTCAGGAAAACGTCGCCATTGCGGTGGCGGAACAGGTGACGGATTATCTCACCACCGGCACCATTCGCAACGCGGTCAATGCCCCCAACATCGATGGGGTCACCCTGGCGGTGCTTCGACCGTATCTGATTCTGGCCGAACGATTGGGAAGCCTGCAGGCGCAAATCACCAGGGGAGCCATTCAAGAGGTCAACATCGTCTACATTGGGGAAGTGACTACGGTGGATACCAAACCTCTGACGTATTCGATCCTCAAAGGGCTTCTGACCCCGATTCTCGGGGATATGGTCAACTTTGTCAATGTCCCGGTGGTGGTCAGGGAAAGGAACATCAAGGTGACCGCTTCGTCGCGCGATGAGGCTGAGGACTTTACCAACCTGATCACCGTCGAGCTCAAGACTTCGGAGGTCGCAAACCTGGTAGCGGGCACCCTGTTCGGGAAAAAGGACCCGCGGCTGGTGCGCATCAACGACTTTCGCCTGGAAGCGGCCATGGATGGCCACAGTCTGCTGATCTACAACATCGATACCCCCGGCACCATCGGGGCGATCGGTACCTGCCTGGGGCGCCATCACATCAATATCTCGATGATGGATGTGGGCCAGGTTCTGGAACGCGGCGAAAACATCATCTTCCTGCGAACCGATACCCTGGTGCCGCAGCATGTCATCGAGGAACTGCTTTCGCTGGATAACGTGAATGTGGTCCAAGCCATAACGTATTGATGGGAATGAAGGGGAAGAAGGGATATGGCTGAAAACGAAGAGAAGGGCTTTGTAGTAAAGGATCGTCGTAAGGTTTCCCTGGATGACACGGCAACCCCGCCGGAAACGGAGAGGCCGACCCAGGAGGCTCCGCCAGCTGAGCCTGACAAGGGGGAGTCGGCGGCTGCGAGTGCTCGAGAAGAGGAAAGGAGCCAGGCGGTACCCCTTCCCGAGGTGTCTCTCGCCACTTTCATCTTTTCGCTCAGTTCGTCGGCGTTGGTCCACCTTGGTGACATTCCGGACCCTGAAACCAGGACGTCACGTGTTGATTTGCCCTTAGCCAAGCAGATCATCGATACCCTGGGCATGCTTCAGGAGAAGACCAAAGGCAACCTCGATCCCGACGAGGACAACCTCATGAAATCGGTACTGTACGATCTGCGCCTGCGCTACGTACAAAAGAGCGGCAAGTAAGCTGACGGGTACGGAGGCGGGACCGGGTTGCCCGGAGGAGGTTTGCCCTTGTTGGTCGAAGTCAATGTTCCCGCCAAGATCAATCTGTGGCTCGAAGTGATTGCGAAACGGGCGGATGGCTATCATGAGCTGTCCACTCTCATGCTGCCGGTGGGGATTTGCGATACCCTGGCCCTGGAAGCCTGGGAGGGAGATGGTATCCATCTCGACTGCGACCATCCGGGAATTCCTGTGAACGAGGGGAATCTGGCCTGGCGGGCCGCAGCGGCCTTTTTTCACGCCGCGGGAGTGGCGGGTGGGGTACGGATCCAAATCACCAAGCGCATTCCGGTGGCGGCAGGGCTGGGTGGTGGCAGTGCCGATGCCGCGGGCGTGCTGTTGGCTCTGAATCGCATTTACGGGAGCATACTCACCGGCCACTGCCTGGCCGCTCTGGCTCGGACGCTGGGGGCTGACGTGCCGTTTTTCCTTTACCAGCGGCCGGCGCTGGCCACGGGTGTGGGTGAGCAGCTCAACCTCGTTGAGGGAATCCCGGATTACCCGCTGGTGCTGGTCAAGCCTCCCCTCGAGGTGTCCACACGCTGGGTTTATCAAAGTTTGAAGTTGACAAGGGGAGCGAGCCGCATTAGACTCCGCACTCTTTTGGCGCGCCCTTGGCGACTTCACGAGCTGATGGAGAATGACCTTGAGTCCGTCACCCTCGCCGAATATCCTGTACTCGGTCAGATCAAGCGGTGGCTCATCGAGAAGGGAGCAATCGGGGCCTTGATGAGCGGAAGTGGCCCAACGGTGTTCGGGGTGTTTCGCCGAAGCAGTGAGGCAGAACAGGTTGGCGTGCAGGCTGAGGATAGGTGGCCCCTCTGCTGGGTGGCGGTGGTCCGGGCGAAGACCTGCACGAAGCTCAGGGCGGACCAGGGATAGAGCGATATTGGGGTGTCGCCAAGCGGTAAGGCACGGGTCTTTGGAACCCGCACTCGGAGGTTCGAATCCTCCCACCCCAGCCAGTTTCTTTGGGTTTTGGACCGAAATCCACCAGCTTTTGGCCTTCGCAAAAGGGAATCGCAGGGAGTGGATGATGAAAGACCGCCTGCTGATTTTTTCGGGTAATTCGGTGCTGGATCTCGCCCAGAAGGTTTGCGGATTCGCCGGCCTGGAGCTGGGACGGATGCTTGTGGGAAGGTTCAGCGACGGGGAAGTCCGTGTTGAGATCCAGCAAAGCGTGAGGGGGGTGGACGTGTTTGTGCTGCAGTCTACCTGCCCGCCGGTGAATGAGAATCTTGTGGAGCTCCTGGTCATGATCGATGCTCTGAAACGAGCCTCGGCGCGCCGGGTGACGGCCGTGACTCCCTATTACGGTTATGGCCGACAGGATGAAAAGGAAAAGCCCCGGGTGCCCATTGCCGCCAAAATGGTGGCCGACTTGGTGACCGCCGCCGGGGCCAACCGTCTTTTGGCCATCGATCTCCACGCGGACCAGATCGGCGGCTTCTTCAAGATTCCCGTGGATCACATTCCGGGGACCAAAATTTTCTGGCAGGAGGTCAAGCGGAACCTGCGGGGCGATGAGGTAGTGATGGCTCCTGACGCGGCAGGGGTCGGCAGAGCCAGGGAGTTTGCGCGTTGTCTGGAAGTGGACTTGGCTATTGTGGATCATCGGAGTACCACCGACCTGCCCTATTCGCGCATTGTTGGTGAGGTGAAGGGGCGGCGGGTGATCATCCTGGATGATATGGTGGACACTGGCCGCACGCTGGTGCGGGCCGCTGAAGGAGCGACGGCGGCGGGAGCCGCCATTGTTGATGCCTGCTGTGTGCACGGCATTTTTTCGGGTCTCGCCGTTGAGCGACTGGAGTCCTCCCCCCTGAGGACCGTAACCGTCACCGATACTGTGCCGCTCTCCGAGGCAGCCGTCCGCTCTGGCAAGATTCGGACCCTGAGCATCGCACCTATACTCGCGAAGGTCATCAAGAATATACATGACGAGGAATCGGTCAGTGCGCTTTTCGCACCGGAATGACCGCCTCGACCCCCATAAGGAGATGAATTGCCATGGATGTTGATTTGCAGGTTGAGCTAAGAACGAAGATTGGAAGGGGGCCGGCACGGCGTTTGCGGCAGACGGAAACGATCCCGGCGATTCTCTATGGCCCCAAGACCGACCCCCTACCGCTGGCAGTGCCGGCTTTGTCGCTGCTGAAACTTCTCCGCGATATGGGTGAGGAAAGCAAGCTGATCCGCCTGATCATTGGCCAGGGTGAGAACCGGCAGATGAGACAGGCACTCATTCGGGAAGTCCAGACTCATCCGGTCCGCCGCCGGTTTCTCCATGTGGATTTCTATGAAGTCCCGCTGGATCAGCCGATCCTGGTGGAAGTCCCGGTAGAACTGGATGGGGAGTCAATCGGCGAGAAAAAGGGCGGGACCCTCAACCTCATCCGGCGTACCCTTTCAGTGCGATGCCTGCCGGGGGAGATCCCGGAAAGAGTCCACATCGATGTCAGCGAGTTGGATCTTGGATCATCGGTGCACGTTGGGGACCTGATCAATCGCGTCCCCTTCGAGTTGATGGATGATAAGACCACGGCAGTAGTCGCCATCGCGGTCCCCGAAGAGATGACCAAGGCGGCGGAACCGTCGGAAGAGGAATAGGCACCGGGTTTTCCCTTGAACTCATCGGCCGCTGCCGCTGATTCCCAGACCCTCAATCCGTCATCTTCCAGGCTCCAGTTTGGAAATGAGAGTTCCCTTGCGGCCTCCATCGAGGGTGATCCCGCTGTCGGCTGCTTCCAATTGGGAGGCGTTGTTTTGAGGGCGGCAGAAGCGCTCGTTGCTTCAGCGGCAGGGAGGTGGGGGAGTGGGCAATGCCGCTGCAACAGGGCTTTCGCACACAACAGATTCCCGCCTTGAGAGAGGAAGGAGGGTTTCTGGTGTGCCAGCAATCCGTTACGCCTCGGTGGTTGCCTTGAGGCAGGAATCAGACCGCTTCACGCAGACGTCTCATTCGGGATAGCAGGCCGGCAAGGGGAATTGGTGGAGGA